>Ga0214923_10003091_pt1 | contig 21260 bp, 18 predicted proteins | sample LL1510_MetaG_FD_177993 | JGI IMG/M metagenome (GOLD analysis project Ga0214923, IMG submission 177993) | Freshwater microbial communities from Lake Lanier, Atlanta, Georgia, United States - LL-1510 | ecosystem: Environmental > Aquatic > Freshwater > Lake | place: USA: Georgia | collected...
CAAGGTCCTGTCCTAGAGAAGTTCGACAGCCTATTAAAAAATGGCCTAGACTTATAAAAAATAACTCTCTTTCAGGTGCTCTTGAAATAGCAATAATCCCTATCCTTTGATTTCCTTACACGCATTGCAGCTAGCCCGCATATTTCATACTGATTCTGACTTCTGCGCGAAAAAACCGTAAAATTCATTTCGATAAAGGCACACTCGGACCTTAGCTTGTTTTTTCAAATTGCCTGAGAGCTGCCCAGATAAATTACATGTTATTTATTCCAAGAAATTTGCAAAAATTTCACTGTTAAATTATCTGTAATGTCATCTGAAAAAAGTCATCTACACAAAATAGCAACTTGATAAACTGGTGGTCACTCGAGAGAATCGAGTTCTCTCTTTATGCGTATTATTTCAGGTATTCAGCCCTCGGGTCTTTTGCATCTTGGAAATTATTTTGGGATGATGCGTCCTGCCATTGAATTACAAGATCGGGGAGAGGCGTTTTATTTTATTGCCGACTATCATTCTCTAACAACCTTGCACAACGCCCCAGCGTTACGGGATCATGTCCGTGGTGTGGCGATTGATTTTTTGGCAGCAGGCCTCGATCCTTGTAAGAGTTGTTTTTTTCGACAGAGTGATATTACCGGTGTTGCCGAGCTGGCATGGATATTAACAACTCTAGCTCCCATGGGGCTCATCGAGCGATGTCATTCCTACAAAGACAAAATAGCGAAAGGTCTCTCTCCTTCTGTTGGTCTCTTTTCCTATCCCATTTTGATGGCTGCTGATATTTTGATTTACGAGAGTGATCTGGTTCCTGTCGGTAAAGACCAGAAGCAGCATGTCGAAATAGCACGCGATTTAGCGGTGAAGATGAATGAAACGTATGGTCCTCTTTTTAAGCTACCAGAGCCAAGAATTGCCAGTGACACATCTCTCATTCCTGGTTTGGATGGGGCGAAGATGAGTAAGAGCTATAACAATACGATTGAACTTTTTTTAGATGAAGCAGCAATGAAAAAAAAAGTGATGTCTATTATCACTGATTCTACTTCGGTAGAAAATCCCAAGCCCATTGAACATTCTGTGATTTTAGAACTCTATGCCCATGTAGCTTCCCCAGCTGATCATGCCTTAATGACGCAAGCCTTTCTCAAAGGAGGATCGGGTTATGGGGTTTTTAAAAAACAGCTCTTTGAGGCGCTCTGGGAATACTTGGCGCCGATGCGAGCACGACGTCACGAACTGCTTCGCGATCCTGGTTATGTCGATTCCGTTTTAAAAGAGGGAGCTCAAAGAGCTAATAACATTGCTAATCACACGCTCGAGCGTGTTCGTAAGGCTGTTGGTTTGAGATAATGTAAAAGTATGCCTATAGGGTTTGATGCATCATCTCGAATCAGACCAATCGCTGAACTAGAACCTTCTCCCCATGAGGTTGGGCCAACGGCTGATCCGGAGATCTGTGGCCATCAAGTACGCCATGTCCCAAGCGTAAAAAATTCAGGCATATCGATTTTTCAAACGATTTGGAAATTTTTTTTTAACTACAAATCAGGTGAGCAAGCTCCATGTCTGCTAAGTCCGAATGATGACATTGCGAGCATTCCCTCTCCTCGAACTCAAGGAACGATCAAGAAGGAAAAATCACTTTTTTCAATCAGGGATTTTCAAAAGATTGCTAGCACGAGAATTTTCAATCTCTTTGGTCAACCTGATTCTCATGATCCTGTGCGTCGGCAACTATTCAAAGAGCTTCAAGAGTATCAAGAGTATCAAGAGTTGAATCCTCATGACTTAAATGCTCGATGCCAAAAATTAGTTCAATTAGAACAGACTACTTGTGACTATCTAGCTACGAAAAACCGAGACATCCATGATTCTTCTTTGTTGTCTGATTTATTTTTTAATAAAAGTGACTTAAGGAAAGATAGTGAAGCAGCTCAATATCTTCTACAGGGAATCGCTTTAGAAAAACAGAAAAATTTAGGAGCGTTATCATGTACGATTACTAATGTACAAAGGGGTGATGATCTTAAGCCTACTGTTTCTGGTGATATGGCTACTCTTAAGGTGGTGGACTATGTTACTGAAAATAGTACAACACCTAAGACTGGCTATTTTAAACCTGTTGGCAATTATAAGATGAAGTCTATTGTAGGCAAGCGTATGGGTATCCCAGAGATTTCTACAGCAGTTGCAAATTTATCCGGACGTGCCGTTGCCGTATATGAGATCAGCAAGCTATTAGGTTTTGCTTTAGTCCCTAAGACTTTTTTTGCGACCTATGACGGAGATGTTGGATCATTACAAGAGAAGGCACAAGGGCAACACCTTATCCAAGAGGAGAGGCAACCTTACAGGTTTTCAAAGAGTGAAATGAATCTGCCTATTCAAGAAATACTAGAAGGTAAGCGTTTAATAAAAAACGAGGATGCAGCGCAAATTAGCTTAGCAAGCGATCAACCATTGAAGGCAAGCGATCAACCATTGAAGCTTCGAGTGACTCAAAACGGTGACGGTTTACATAGCGAAGTAGTAATTGTGAATAACAAGAATGAAGTTATCCAAGGCGACAAATTGACGAAACTGTTACCTCAGGTGATAGTTGGAGGTAAATTGATGAAAAAAATACTCACAGAAGAGAAAGAAAGGATGGATCAAGGAATACTCGAAAGAATTGATGGAACCTCTTGGTCGCATATTGAGGATTTATTGTTAACAGACGTGTCGTTATGTTTCACAGGTAATGAGCTCTTCCAAGATGGTCAGATCGTGGATAACAGCAAAATCCCTCAATTGCTTGCAGAAAACAAAATACAACGTACTAAAAAAATAGTCACCGCTGCTAGTAATATTAATTTTAACGATCCTGTTTTACAAAACGAGCTTCTCGATGCTCAAGTGCTTGATTTTGTGACCGGACAACTCGATCGGCATGCTAATAATTTTATCTATTTTCAGGATGAGAGTAACAATTGGCATGTGCGGTTAATCGATAATGACCTCGCGTGTCCTGAAAAATTCCCTTCATTTGACGACCTTAAAAGCAAATTCGACGATACTCCAATATTAAAAGCACTACCTCCAATATTAAGTAAAAAAACAGCGCTCAGCATAGAAAAATTAAATGTGGATGATGTAACTAGGGTACTGACTGCATCAGGACTCAGTAAGGAAGAGATTGATGCGACACAGAGCCGACTAGCTTGTCTTAAAGAGTACGTTACTGAGTTGAAAAGAAAAGGTAAGGTTTATAACATGGAAAATGAAATGGAAAAGTTGAATAACAACATTTCTATACAACAAGGTAATCTAACTTATTATGGAAGGGATCAAGAAGTTCAACAAAAACATCTCAAGGCTAACCAAGAGCTCATCTAGCCCGCATATTTCATACTGATTCTGCTGCGCCTCGCGACAAACCAGTATGAAATATGCGGGCTAAAATGGATTGAATCATTGGATGTAGGCAATAGGGTCTATGCCGGCGCCTTGATTCTAGCTGGTATATTTCTTGAGGTTATGAATTGCCGTTTGTTCAGCCTGTAAGATTTTCAGCTTTGTTCATGTTGGCTGTGTCGGCGTACGTTATGACTGATTGAGTCAATTCGTTTCAGACATATTTGAGATTTCTCTTGCAGTAGATATGTGCTTTCTATAGTCTCATGCCCCTAATGACGCGGGGTGGAGCAGCCCGGTAGCTCGTCAGGCTCATAACCTGAAGGTCGTAGGTTCAAATCCTACCCCCGCAACCAAATTTCCTCTCAAGAAAAGCTCTTCTTGGGTCAAAACAAAGTTCTAGACTGCTTTCCTTGGTTTATTAAGAACAAAAACAGGGTCCAAAAATAAAGCCTAAAAAAATAGAGTCTCTCTCGTAGAGCCGTTTCTTAGAGACTCATTTTTAGGTTAAGAGCGGTCTGCCATCAATGATGTGACCGGAGTCATTCAGCGACCATGTGAAGGTTCCTGTCTCTTGATTTTTAATCAAAGCTCTAAATAAATTAGGGTTATCTCTTTTTTGTAACATGCGTTCACACAGGCCTTGTGCACCACAACAGAAAAGTTTTCCATGAGCTTTGAGAACTCGTGGATGGCCAATAAGGCGTTCTGGCCCGGATAACCCAGTTTTTTTTCCCAGGTCTGTTTCTTTTGCAAAGGCAAGAAAACTATAAGGAAGGCTCCTAAGGTCGATGCCAAGCTCGTGTGAAGCCTCATGCCAGAAGGAAGATTGAAAAATTTCTGGAGGTGGTTTAGCAAAAAAATGACACCAGTCTCTCACCTGTTTTTCTTGGAACATAGGGCACGCATCTTCATGAGTGCAGGGAGCGATGAGGTGATGGCCTGCTTGTAAAATCTCTTGGCGCACCATGCCTAATCTTCGACTGAGTTCATAGGAACCTGGCTCTACCCAGATGATTTCATCAGCATGGGTGGCAAAGGAGGCTAGGTTTTGTAATTCTTTTTCATCTAGTTCGCCAATCACATGGCTGATGAGTAGCAAGGTGGGTTGATCGTGTTGCCAAGCAACATGATTCCAAGTCGTGCATCCAGATTCACGTAGTTTTGTGTGAGCAAAGTTTAAGGCGAGCTCGGATTGATCGAGGAGTGCGACCTGTGAAATGCCACTCCATGTACTCACCGTACGCGCAGCAATACCCGTACCACAGCCCCAATCAAGAATTTGATGGGCATGAGACCTCCACCCAAGATTGGTCAAATCTCTAAGCACGGCATTCCATTTCCAAGCGATACGCTCGGCGTAGGTGTGATCATATAACTCAAGATCTTCTTGAGTATGCCAGTAGTTGTGAGAGGTGTTTTTTAAGAAACCCTCACGCAGCTCTCGGAGTCGTTGCCAATCATTTTTATGAAATTTCATTTGATCGTTTAAATATAGCGTACAATAAGATTAAACTCTCCTCATGAAAAATATGGAGCCTTTATTTTCCTTGGAGAATGCCGATCTTAACACACTGTTTACCCCGGCATGGGTGAAAGAAACCACAGTAACACACTCCTCTCACTTTTTAGAAGAAGCCTCCAAGGAGGCTCCTGAAAGAAGGTTTAAAAATGCTCCCGCTTTCCGAGGCCGTCGTGATCGTAAAAATCATCCATCTCTTTTCAACAAGAAAGAAGACCATGTCGCTGTGAAGAGAGCGCTTGCACTTCATGGCTGGAAAATAGAATTTTTGCCTGAGCCCCAAAGTGTCGATGACATTGCCAAGCAAATTAAAAGCGACAGTAAGGCCTATCCTCTCTTTGAGCTAGCCCGGCTTATTCTTCAAAAACCAGAACGTTACACATTGCGATTTGTTAAAATCTCTACAAGAGAAAATTTGCCCTCCAGGCTCTATCAATGTCTCGTCGATCAAGGGCTCTGGCTTAGTGAGAAAGAATTAGTCTCACATGTTTTAAAAAACTATCGTGATCGTTATTATGTCACAGAAAAAATAGAGGTTGAACCACCCAAAGGTCTCTACACATCACTAGCGGTTTGTGGGATGAGTCAAACAATTCTTGGCCCCTCTAATCACCACGAGTATCAGACCAAAATGAGACAGCTCTATTTGGAGCGCTTTGCTCATCTTCCCTTTGAGGTTTTTAAAAATCGGATCATGATTCTGCGTGATCCAGCCAAGATCGAAGAATGGAAAAAAGCAGAGAGTACTACTGAAATATTTATTCCCGTGGCACCGTCACAAGAAGCTCAACCCTTAAAAATCTCCTCCCTTGCGGCACTAGAAGCACATTTTAAACAAGAACATGCTCCAAGCCTGAGCGCAGAGATTAACGAGGAAGTTTTTCTCTCAGGAGTTTCAGGCACCCAGTGTTCTGATCCATTGATTAAGAGTGTTATTGAACAGTCATTACAAGAAATCAAACGTTTTCCTTTACCACTCTCGCATCTCTTAGGGCGAGAATTGGGAGCTCGTGGATTACAAATTTTTAAAGCACATGAAAATATCGTTTATGTCTCTTTAGCACGTCCGCGTTATGTGAGTGAGGAGAGGCCACTTTCTCCCTCATTGATGGTGTTACTTAACACTCTGAAATCTCATCAAAAAAGTTCTCGTGCAGAACAATGGCAAGCCATTGTCGCATCGCGTCCGCTTCAGCTAGAAGAGAATAAGGATCAACATGAATCTGCCGTTGCCAAAGATCTTACATGGCTCATTCATGAAGGCTATGTGATGAATTATGCATCACGTGGTTTTGAGATTGCAAAAAAGCCGAAGACACAATCACTTTAGGCGCGACGGTTTGTGAGATAAGGCATTGATTTCTGGATTTTTTTTGAGCACTTGACGCGTGATACTATTGACGGTGGCTACCCATAAACGATTGAAAATAAGGAGAGGGAGTGCAGCCAAAGGAGTCACCATGAGTGATACTGCAGTAGCGGCTAGTGCCCCGTAGTGAAGATAAACAAGGCAACCCAAAGAAGAGATCACAACCACATGGATTAAATAAATAGGAAAAGAAAATTCTCCGAGCCACTTAAAAAAACCGCCTGAGAGAAATGTATTCCATGTTGGGACAATCTCAATCAAGGCAATCACGATGGTCGCTCCCAAAATATAAAAATAGGTGACTAGTTTGTAGTTGGGATCTATCCAGCTTAAGGGAAGATAAATTCCTATTCTTTTCCAGGAAGTGCTGAGTAAATAGAGGCCTAAGACTAAGAAGCCAATTGTCATAAAATTCACAGAATATTTTTTCTTGTGTGGTAAGAGCGCTGCCATGGTCACTCCCATAGGAAAAGCAACTAATTCGGATTGAAAAAAATGCAGGAGCAGAATCACGTATCCCGTGAGAATGATGACTATGAGTGGTGAAATTTTTTTTGCTTTGAAAAGGAGTGGAGCTAATCCAAAGGCGATAAAGCTGCCTAAGAGCTCAGGCTGCATAGTCCACAAACTACTATTGTAAAAAGCCTCTCCTTTAAAAAAAGTAGAGAAGGAACCTTGCAAGAGAGCACCAAACAAGCTGAAGGAAAAAGGCTTTTCAGAATTCCAAATAAATTTTGCTAAGAAAGGCGCGTGAGACATAGGGACTGCTTTTTCAAAAAAATACCATCCCAATTTTAAAAAAAGATAGGAAATAAGCACGGTCACAAGGACTGGTCCCATGAGGCGTGGCCATCGTTTGAGAGCGCCTTGCATAAGTATCTGAGTATCGCCAGAGAGAAAATAACGGCGGGTTAAAATATATCCTGAGAGGACAAAAAATAGCGAAACAGCAGCCGTTCCATTGATAAAAAAGAAAAACGGCGATCCTTGCCAGATCGAGATTCCTTCATGCGGGGCAACCCCAACATGCTCAGGGAAGAAGCCCAGAGCGCAATGCCAGAGAAGAACGGAGATGGCCGCGATCCCTCGAATCCCTTCTAGGGCAATATCTTTTTTCTTTTCTTGAGTCGAGGATGGTTGCATGGAGGAGTTCAATGAAGGCATTCTGAGCCTGTTAGTGGAGGTTATGAGTGTTGCGGTCTTTGATTTGAGGGTTCTTGGGGGAGGGTTTATATTCAGAAATCACATGCCGATGTTCATTTTGATCATGTCTTTAATATGAGAACTGGATTTGGAAACCTATAAAAACTTTTTTAGGGTGAACAGTTTTTTCTATTCTAGCCATGTTGAATATTCACGCTTATGCCCGCGGATGGGCTTCATGATAGGCCTCTTTTAAGCGTTCTGTGGTAACGTGGGTATAGATTTGAGTGGTGGTTAGGCTTGCATGACCGAGGAGTGACTGAACACTTCGTAGATCAGCTCCGCGATCTAGTAGGTGAGTCGCAAAGGAATGTCGGAGTGCGTGCGGGCTTAACGTCACCGGTAGACCCGCACGACGAAGATACTTTTTAAGCATTTGCCATACTGCTGTAGAACTAAGTCTACGACGACTTTTATTAATAAAGAGCGGGCCGTTTTTTACATTAGCAACTTGCCTGTATCTTTCAATAGCCTGGAGTGCAAGGCGACCGACAGGAATAATTCTTTGACGAGATCCTTTACCAAGGACGCGGACTGTTTCCTCGATCACATCAAGATCTCCGACATCAAGCCCAACTAATTCAGACAAGCGCAATCCTGAGGAATAAAAAAGTTCAAGTATCGCTGTGTCACGACTGCTCATCCAGGGAGTGGCTTGTTTTTCTTTTTTTTTGCGCTCTGGATTTTCAATGAGCTCGGTGACTTGCGCAAGGGTGAGAAAATGAGGGAGTGATTTTTCAACTTTAGGTAGGGAGACTTGCTTGAGCACATTGCTTGAGAGATGTTTTTCTTCAATAAGATAATTAAAAAAACTACGTAGCGCTGCAAAGCGTAGACGTATGGTGGCTCGTGAGGCATTCTGTTTCATGAGTTCGAGGAGATAGGCCCGAAAATCTTGAGCGCTTGCTTCATTCCATAAGAGCTTGGGTTGAAAGGAACGAAAATCTGCGAGTGCCTGGCGATAAGCTCGCAGTGTTTGCGGGGAATAATGGCGAGCATTTTCTAAATATTCAAAAAAGCAGGAGGCAAGGTAGTCTGGATCAAGCGAAGAGTTGATAGAGGGAGATGACATAAACTTTTTTTGTGTTTAGAATATTAACCTGCATATTTCACACCGATTCTGCTGCGGCTTGCGAACACCTGATGGATACTGCGTCAGCTTCGAATTGCTCCTCGGACAACACCAGTGCTCCGGAGAGCCCGGGGTCTCTTGGGCCGCCGGTGGTGTCACCATCAGGATTCACGGCGCCTCGCGACGGATCAGTATGAAATATGCGGGTTAACCTTGTCATCAAGAAATAGAAGTGATGTATTGCTCCATTTTTTTATGGTCAAGCGTATAGATCCAGATCGTGGAAGGATTCTAGTTTTTTGTAATAATTTTTAAACAAATAATCTCATGTGATGTTATCTACGCGAGTGCTGACAATGAACTGGACTATAGCATATGGTATGTGACATGAAAACGATCTCTAGCACGCATCAGGAACATAATGTAACGACCGTTGGATTTGTACGACGTGGATACTCGGCTGCGGGTGGGGCAGAGGCGTATTTAAAGCGTCTTGCAGCAGGATTATTAGCGCGAGGCTATCGTGTTGTTCTATTAGGAACAGGCGCTTGGCCCGTGGAGGCATGGCCAGGCGGAGAGGTCGTCACTTTTGCCAATCGCTCTCTACACGAATTTTCAAAACAAGTATTAGAATCTAAAAAAAAGTATAATCTGGATCTTCTCTTTTCACTCGAGCGTGTTCCTGGATGTGACATTTTTCGTGCAGGCGATGGTGTTCATGCTGCGTGGTTAGAACATCGAAAAAAAAGAGAATCTTTCTTCAAAAGGTGGTTTTCTTCTTGGATGCCTCGTCATCGTGCCATCATGGCCATGGAGCGTCAGCTTTTTGCTCCACAAGCATCTACTCTCATTATTGCTAATTCTGAGATGGTAGCCCAAGAGATTGAGCGCTACTTTTCATTTCCCAAAGCCCAAGTAAGAGTTATTCCCAACGGAGTTCCTCCTGTGAAGGAGTTGACTCAGGAGGAGCGTCGCGGGGCTCGAGAGATTTTCGGAATAGGGGAAAGAGAATTTGTTGTTCTTTTTGTTGGTTCTGGTTGGAGGCGTAAAGGTCTAAAAATCGCCATGGATGCAGTAGAGAAAAGGATTTCCACTCAGCAGGCACATGATCGCCCCATGCGTCTTTATGTTGCAGGAAGAGGTAGAAGGCCTAGCACCCCATCAAAAGCAGTACGTTTCTTAGGGCCTGTAAAAAAAATGGAGCTTCTTTATAGTGCTGCTGACCTTTTTATTTTACCCACACTTTATGATCCTTTTTCTAATGCCTCTCTTGAAGCGCTAGCAGCAGGTTTGCCGGTAATGACCACACGCTCTAATGGGAGTTCGGAGATTATCGAAGACGGCGTTCACGGTTCCTTAGTTGATGATCCTAGTGATGTCGATGCCTTTGCTCGCGCCATCTCATTTTGGAATGAGCGTCTTAATAGTGATGATGCCACTAAGACGAGAGAGGCTTGTAGAAGGCTTGGGGCTTTTTTTAGTATGGAACGAAATATCGAGTCTACTCTGGAAGTGCTGGAGGAAGCTCTAGTGAAGCGTTCTGTTGCAAAAGTATCTCACTAAAAAGTGGACAGTGGTCGCTCGCCTCTCTCCAGGAAGCTGGACGAGCAATCCCAGAATGCTCGTGGATGATGAAAGGAGCTAATCTCGTATTAACCATCATATAGTCAATACGAGAGTATTCATCGGCCTCTTTCCAGTATTGTGTCCATGACTCTTTGCGATCATCGCTGAGATCGAGTGCTTGTAGAGGGCCTGGCTTTTTCACATTTCCAAGTAAGGTAAAGAGAGGTTTAGAATTTTTAGTGTCATTACAATCTCCCATGACCAAGAGATATGTCTTAGGCTCTTCTCTCATGATCCTCTGAACGTAAGATTTAAGATAGTGTGCTTCAGCAGCTCGAAAGGCAGCCTGGTCATAGTCGGGGGCAGGAATTTTTGATTTGAAGTGGAGGGCGATCAGGCGAAGTCGAATATGTGGTTGTGGTTCCACCGTCACATCAATAATACCTCTTGGACTATGTTCTGCCTTCCCATTAACAAGAAGAGGGATCATAGACTGAGAATGACGTTCTAAAAAGGGGAAGCGACTGAGTAAAAGGAGATGTCTTTCTTTATCCCATCCTTGGAGGTATTCCGAGTAAGGGTAGTCCAGACCAACATGATGTAGGTGGCGCTCGAGGTCATGAACTTGACGCAAGTCACCAATTTCCATAAGCCCAATGATATCGGGATGTAATGTGGCAAGAATCGTGGCAATCGCTTGTTTTTGAGCCTCTGGCTTCCCTGCACTAGTACGAAAGCGACCATTGATCCAACGTGGCATTGTGAGATAATTCTCGACATTATAGCAAGCTACGATCAGAGGAGTTGGGGACGTTCTTAACCCGGATATTTCATACTGATCGTGACGAGGAGGCTGCGAAGCCTGATGGGGTAAGGCAGACGAACATTTTGACGCCGGGCTGTATGTGTCCATACTGTCCAAGTCACAATGTGAGTCTAACGCAACATCCATCTGGCTTCCCGGCCTCCGCAGTAGATCGGTGTGAAATATCCGGGTTAATAAGGTCTCGGCAATCGAATTTGTCTCTGGAGCGGTAGAGACGTGAGGGTCCTCAATACTCTCCACATTGGCTTGGAGCAGCGAGGTCAATAGGGTAATAAGAAAAAAAATTCCCCTAAAAAAATTCCTCAAATCTTTTAAACAAGAGAGGGAGCCCACAAGCACAAGAGCGTCTAACTCTGCTTGGGTATTTCTTCGCTTCCTGGCGTGTGGCCATGAGTGCTAGGAGGAGTCGTTGTTCCTGCTAGTGAAGAAGGAGAGGAAACCTGATCGTCAAATTCTTGTTTTGCTTTTTTAAATTCATTAACACTTTGACCAAGACTCCTTGCAATTTCTGGAAGACGCTTTGCCCCAAAAACCACAAGAACAATGAGAAGCCAGAGAACAAGGTCCTGGCCGCTCGGAACTCCGAATGCTAAAAAAAAGGAAGATGAGGAAAAAGAAATCATGTTCAGATTGATAGCAGTGGAAGCCTTGCAATGCAAGAATGCATCGCTCTTTATTCATACTGATCGAGATTTTTGTAAGAGAGACTTGATTTTCTACTGTAGCGTTATGGGAGAGATCATGTAAGCTTCTTTTTTTATGGCATCTTTTACCCATCAACTAGAACAACTCATCACCGGCTCTGTTCAAGTCCACAGTACGTGGGAGCTCAAAAAAAAACTTTCCCTTGGCGTTCCTTTGAGAGTCAAACTGGGTGTTGATCCTACCTCCTCGGACATTCACTTAGGACATACCGTTGTTTTACAAAAATTACGACAATTTCAGGACTTAGGTCACCATGCTCTACTCATCATTGGGGACTATACTGCGATGATTGGGGATCCTAGCGGTCGTTCTGTGATGCGACCTCCTCTCTCCCACGAACAGGTCTTAGAGCATGCCCATACTTACCAATCACAGGCTTTTAAAGTCTTAGATCCCGAAAAGACAGAAATTCGTTTTAATAGCGAGTGGCTGGCCCCGATGCGATTTGCCGAGGTCATTAGGCTCAATAGTCGCATCACTTTACAACAAATCCTCCAACGCGAGGATTTTCGCAATCGTATCGATCAAGCTCATCCTATTCATCTTCATGAACTCCAATACCCGCTTATGCAAGGGTGGGACTCGGTCATGGTCCAGGCTGATGTCGAGCTTGGGGGGACTGATCAGCTCTTTAATTTGCTTGTGGGACGCGATCTTCAGCGTGAGGAACAACAAAGTGAACAAGTCGTGATGACTATGCCTTTGCTGGTCGGACTTGATGGCGTGCAGAAGATGAGTAAAAGTCTTGGAAATTTCGTCGGTGTTGAGGAAGATCCGAGCAGCATGTTTGGAAAACTCATGAGTATTTCTGACTCCTTGATGCATGATTACTACCGACTTCTCCTTGGCGAAATCTGTGATCATTCCCTCCATCCCATGGAGGCTAAAAAAACATTAGCAGAGCGTATTGTCAGTCGCTACCATACCACTCAACTCGCAGAGGAAGCACGAAGGGAATTTGACCTGCGCTTTTCAAAACGTGATCTAGAGGCTGCAGAACTCCCCGAATATTTTCCAACAACCAATCGACCCCACGATATAACCTCTTTAGTTGTGGAGGCTTTTCAACAATCCTTTGGCATTAGCAAATCACGTAGTGATGCACGTCGGCTTATTGAGGGGGGGAGTGTGACCTGGTCAGGAGAAAAAATCTCAGATCCTAAGAGGGTGCTGGAACTTCGCGTAGGAGGAGTACTCAAGCTCGATCGTAAAAGTGCGGTGAGAGTAAAATGACGATCGAGTTAAGATTAGGAATATCTCTTTCGTGGATTACCATGCATATCAAGCTCTCCAATATTATGATCAGGATAGCCATCAGAATGAAGCCGGTATCTTGAATGCCATGGTGCAATATCATGCGTCTCACTAAGGTCCGTATCAGAAGGAGCAGCGTCGCTACCTTTTTGTAAAGTATGGGTGGGCTTGTCTTCTTTTGTATGCATGTGCGTTGACAACTCTGCACCCATCGCTTTTATCTTTGCTTTAGCTGCACGCAGGCCCTTGCTATCTGCTGTTAGAGTCTTTGGGATCACTACTGATATGTTTCCTTTGTGAAGTGAAGAGGCCTCTCTTTTTGCTGAAGATTGAGCTGGGACTTCCTTAACTTGTGAATTCTTGAAAGCAATAGGACCTTCGATCTCTGCCGTGCCTGCAATGATTGGTGTGATGGTGCCTTGGTATTTTTGGGTGCCGCTTGGTATTAAGTTGGACATACTATTTTATTTATGTGGTTTTTGTGGTGTGGAACGAAATAATGGAAACCAATTCCCAAGACTTTTTTCGAGGCCTTGTTGAAATGTCAAGTACGATTCAGTGAGTGTCCCACCGCTCGGGATAGCTTGTAAAAGAGCTGGTAGAGACAAGGTAGGTAAGTCATAAATCGTAGAGCTAACACCGACCACTGAGGCATAATGAGCATCACTAGCAGCTGTTCCAGCAAGCCCCCGACGTTTTGCATAGATCGAAGCATCTTTATTAAAGGCTTTGAGTGAGACGGCAGCATTAAATGTTTCGATGGCATTTAAATTGAGGTCGTTTAAAACCTCCTCACGAATACCAGCACGAAATTTGTCAAAAGGATGAGGTGCTACAGCCAGTCCTCCACGTTCATGAATGGCAGAGACGACTTCATAGGCAGGTCGTCGTTTCATATGAGGAAGCGTGGTGCCCAGAGAGAGAAGATGGCCGTCCTTGGTCGAGACTTCAACTCCAGGAACAATAAGAAAGTCATTCACTGCTTCTCCGTCCTCACGGATGAATCCTTTGCGACGTAGATACTCCACCCCATCAGAGGTATCATGATCGGTGATTGCAATACCACTGAGACCGCGTTCCTTAGCGGCAGCAATCATGCTTTCGGGGGAAGCAGATGCATCACGTGAAAAGAACGTGTGAAGATGAAGGTCAAAGGCATAAAGCATTTTCGTATCTTTTCAGACTGTTTTAGGAATCACAAGTTTTCTCATGTAAAGAATGCATGGCCGAATATTTCACATTGATCTATTGCGAAGAACGGGAAGGCATATGGATGCTGTGTTAGACTCACAATGTTTTTCTGCCTGACCCCATGAGCCTTCGCGGTCTCCTCGCGACGAATCAGTATGAAATATGCAGGCTAGAGCCTGTTGTAAATATGTTGCCTGTTTACTCAATCTGCAATGTGTAGAGAAAAAAATCTATGCTCTTAGCTCAGGTTTCATGATTGGTTTATTGTCGGAGTCTTTGTCGCTGCGATGTATAGGTGTTTCTTGTTGATTGAAATGGCTCTCTTGATTAATGCGATTGTTATCTGCGTTATTATTGCTTTTATTAATGCGATTTTTTTTAAGATCTGCATATTTATTGCCCTCACTATTGATTTCCTCAATACCTGCATATTCAACATAAACAAGTGGATTAAAAGTATCTGTTGAGAGGATGTTGGATGTTGAGAGAGGATCAGTTTCAGTAGGTTCTACAATAAGGCTCTTCTGATCTAAAAAGATGCCAGGGGCATTCATGCTCTTTGTTACTGGAGTATCGCCCGTGTTATTAGGGGAGGTTATTTTATTACTCGATAAGAGTGATGTATCTGTCGGCATGGTTTGGATGTGGGACATAGGTATTATGTTAATGTGTTTGTAGGTTGAACCCGAATATTGCATGCCGATCTACTGTGGAAGCAGAGAAGGAAGATGGATGCTGCGCTCAAACTCAAAGTCTTTGACTCGCTCGCCTTGCCCAACCCTACCTTCATAGCCTCCTTATTACAATGAGTATGAAATATCCAGATTAATCTGGATAAATGGTAAAACGATATTCAATTTCTAGACGTCCCTTGTCTAAGGTTTTTGCAATTTCAGGAGGAATGATCGGAAGTTTTGCTTCGGTAATAGATTGAAGGCAGCAGTCTGCAAAGGTTTGGTTAGAGCTATTAGAGAGTAGATGGAGTTCCTCAATTTCTCCTTCTTTGTTCACATAAAACCGGAGTATTGCGCTTCCAAAACTTAAGAGTGCCATTCGTTGATCAATCGAGTAGTACCAATGCGAACTAATGGCATCGGCTAATGTTTTTTTGTATCGGCCAATGGGTGTTGCCTCGGCACTAACAGATGATTTGCCTTTGTTAGAGATAGCACCATGAATCATCGAGGGATGAGAGCTTGAGGACTCACTTGTTGCACTTTTAGATAATTTTCCTATGACGGGTTCTTCATGAGAGCTCGATTCTACCTGCTTTGAGGAAGGTAGTTCTGTTTTGGGCAATGTGGTTGAGGTCACTGTTTGACAATCGCTCTCCTCTTCTTCGGGGGGGGCTGCGGAGGTGACTGGTTGCATGCTAGCATCGGATGGTTGATTATTAATTTCGACCAAATCGTCTTCTTTTCCTTCTTGCTCAGGAAGGGGAAGGTTTCCTGCAGGAGCAAGTTCGCTTGATGCTTCCGTGTTTTCGTGTGATTCCAAGGCAGCGTTTTTGGGAGCTTTTTCTAGAGGCTCTGCGGAGGCTGTTTGAATGGTTGCTCGTGTCTCAGGAAGTGGAGGAGAAAGATCGAGTACGATTTCGGGGAGAGGTTCTTTTTCAGGTTCTAGTGTGCGTGGTAATAGGCCTTGCGTCGCAAGATGCAAAAGGCCAGAGCCAACAAGCAGAAAAAGAAGTGTGTGAACAAAAAGAGAAAGAAAAAAAGAAAAAAGAGAGCTTTTTGCCAAGCATCGATTGTTATTTTCTCCCAGTTTCATCAATAATTAATGAGTGCAAGACAAGGACTCTATGACTCTCATTACTCCTGAATCGCAGGATCCCCGTAAAGGGTGAAGGAATGACGTCTGGTGATGCGCAGCTCAAAAATTTCGCGCTCAAAACGCTTGTTTCCTTCAAAAACCACAATTTTATTGGTACGCGTGCGACCAGTAAGACGCGATGGATCATAACGGCTTGGTCCTTCACAGAGAATTTCCTGGAGCGTGCCGACACTAGATTCTAATTTTTGAAAAGCAGAGGCATTGATCACTTCGAGCAGATCTTTGTTGCGAAATTCTTTGACTTCTTCGCTCAGTTGTCCCTCCATCGTTGCTGCTGGAGTATCTCCTCGTGGTGAGTAGCGAAAGACAAAGGCATTATCAAATTCTAATTCCTCGGCAAGACGACGTGTTTGAAGATAGTCCTCTTCGGTTTCTCCAGGAAAGCCAACAATGATGTCTGTTGTGATCGCAATGCCAGGGCGAGCATTGCGTAATTGTGCGACGAGTTTGCGGTAGGTAGAGGCTGTGTAGGGGCGATGCATGGCTTTTAGAATCCTATCAGATCCTGATTGGAGAGGAAGATGGAGATGCTCCATGATTTTAGGATGCTCTCCAATGCAGGTGACTAAGTCCTGGCGAAATCCCATGGGGTGAGGGGAGGTAAAGCGAATACGCTCGAGTCCCTCGATCCTATGGAGTGCTTCGAGCAATTGAACAAAGGGGCTTTTTTCATGGACTTTAGGCATTTCATGACGTCCATAGAGATTGACAATTTGACCGAGTAAGGTTACCTCTTTGACCCCTAGTGCTACGAGTTCCCGGGCCTCATCAACAATATCAGCAATCGGTCGCCCACGTTCTGGCCCACGCGTGGTCGGAACGATACAAAAGGTGCAGTGCATGTTGCATCCTTGCATAATGGAAATAAAAGCTGTGGCTGGAATTCTTTCCTTCACTTCATGCAATGGTGCGCTCATGACGGCGGTGCTGGCGCTTGTTGCCTGCACGTCTTTTTCTTGTTTCCCGTATTGGCTACTTACACCACTCATGCTGCTGGTTTCTTTTTCGAAAAACAGATGATCGCGAATAGAGTTCTGGGAATCAAGTTCTGCCTCGACATCGACAATGGGTGCCCTAAAAGCCTGCGTGAGCTCGTTAAACTCGTCTTCTTCCTCGCGACGTTTTTTTATAATCGCATCTATGTAATCGGCCACACGGTGGAATTTTTGTGTCCCCACAATCAAATCAACATGGGGTGATTTTTCTAAGAGCGTTTCTCCGAGACGTTGAGCCATGCATCCAAGATAGCCAAGGATTAACTGAGGCTTATCGCGGCGGAGTTTTCTTAAAAATCCCATCTTTCCAATCGCCTTGTTTTCGGCCATTTCACGGACGCTACACGTGTTGAGTAAAATAATATCGGCATCCTTTTCATGAGCCACTGGAGTATAGCCTCGTGTCAAGAGATCGCGCGCTACCTGCTCTGAGTCACGCTCGTTCATTTGACACCCATAGGTCTTAATAAAAAATGTGGGCATAGAAAAAATTTATTAGACTTCTTGGATGACGGAAAAAATAAAAAAAATGTTACGAATAAATAAAAATATGGAATTTAAATGTTACATTCTCTCAGGAACTTCAATTCCTAAAAGCTCTAACCCCGTTTGAAGCACCCGTCCGGTCAATGCGGCTAGTGCCAGTCGTGATTTTTTGGTCGACTCTTGCGCTTTAAGCATCGGACAGGCCTCATAGAAAGCATGAAATTTATTGGCTAGCTCGTAGAGGGCTAAGCATAGGATGTTAGGGCGGGCATCCTCAAGAAGGGTTGGGATGATTTCTCCGATCTGGAGGAGCTGTAGGGCAAGGGAGCGTTCTGTCGGCTCTTCGAGGACCATAGGCCCGAGAGCATGAGTGTCTTGAGTCTCTTGCTTGCGAAGAAGTGAGCGAATGCGAACATAGGCATTTTGTAAATACGGGGCCGTATTCCCCTGAAAGGAGAGCATTTTTTCCCAGGAAAAAAGATAATCAGTCATCCGATGTTGCATGAGATCAGCGTATTTGAGGGCTCCGAGACCTACGATCCTGGCGATCTCTTGTTTTTCTTCCTCAGGAAAATGGGGGTTTTTCTCTTGAACGATGCTGTAAGCGCGATCAATTGATTCTTGAAGCAGGCTTCCAAGCTCAATATTCTCACCACTCCGCGTCTTCATCATCTTACGATCCTCACCTAAGATACTGCCAAAGGCAATATGCCGGAACTCTGAGGTGAGTCCTAGGATGCGAGCAACACTGAAGAGTTGCTCAAAGTGGAGTTGCTGTGGTGATCCGCAGACATACCAGACGGCATCAGGATGCCATCGCGCTTCGCGATATTCTAAGGTAGCGATATCTGTGGTGCCATAGAGGAAAGCTCCATCAGATTTTTGGATTAAAAACGGTTTGTCATGGAATGCAGGGTGATTGGGAAAGAAAATCACAACAGCCCCTTCACTCTTTGTAGCAATTCCTTGCTCCAGGAGCCTATGGACGAGAGGTTCCAAGGCATCATGATAAAAACTCTCTCCTAAGCGTTCATCAAAGGAGACTTGGAGGAGCTCGTAATGTTTTTCAAATTCTTCCCAAGATAACTTCACGGCTTTTTTCCAGAGCGCGAGATTCTCTTGATCCCCGTGTTGTAATTTCACAAGTTCTTCGCGTACCTTGGCTTTGAGTATAGGACTTTGCTCTTCTAAGGCAGTGACCTCCCTGTAGAGGCGTACTAATTCTTGAACCGGAGCCTCCTCTAGTCCTTTACCTGCCGGCAGGTGCTTGAGACCATAAATGACTTTCCCAAACTGTGTTCCCCAATCCCCGAGATGATTATCGGTAATGACGTGATGGCCTAAAAAACGAGCAATCCGTGCCAGGCTTTCCCCTAGGATCGTGCTTCGAATATGCCCTACGTGCATTGGCTTTGCGATGTTTGGAGAACTAAAATCAATGATGATGGTTTTAGGGTGGTTAGTTTTGGCAATGCCTAAGCGCCCATCCAGAGAGAGCGCTCCTATCTGTTTTTCTAAAAAAGCCTTGCTCAAAGAAAAATTAATAAATCCCGCCCCAGCAATGGTTGGGGCTTCACAACAATCATCCACTTGAAGGTGCTCAATGATCTCTCTTGCTAGATCACGAGGATTTTTTTGGAGAATCTTAGCAGCAACCATCGCTGCGTTTGTTTGGTAATCACCGAATCGCGGATTCGCAGTCGATGTTACAATGCCAAGATCCAGGGGCAATCCCATCTCTTGAATCCCTTGACGCAGGCGACTCGTTAAGATTTCTAGAGGTGTTGAGTAGGTCGACATGGAGCTTAAAATATTTTTTTTAGTAAGTATTCTCCTAGCTCGCTAATAGAAATACGCTCCTGTTTCATGGAATCACGTTCTCTTAAGGTGACCGTGTTGGTGAGGGCTGGGCCTCCTTCTCCTAAGGTCTCAAAATCAACCGTGACACAATAGGGAGTGCCAATCTCATCTTGCCGTCGGTAGCGACGTCCAATGGCACCTGCCTCATCGTAAAATACCGATAGGAAGGGACGTAGCGCGCGTTCAATTTCATGAGCCTTGTCGACAAGTGCTGGTTTATTTTTCAGTAGTGGAAAAACCCCCACCTTCACCGGTGCCATCCGAGGGTGGAAATGAAGCACGCTGCGGACTTCTCGCTCTCCTTTTTCGCTTGTGACCTCTTCCTCTTCAAAGGCTTCGCAGAGGAGTGCTAAGAGCGTGCGATCGGCTCCAGCACTCGGTTCGATGACATGTGGGATGAATTTTTCTTTTGAGACTTCGTCAAAATAATCCAGAGGTTTCCCGCTCTGAGTCATATGCTGGCGTAAATCATAATCAGTCCGGTAGGCAATGCCTTCGAGCTCCTGAATGCCAAAGGGAAATTCATATTCAAGGTCATAGGTTTTGAGCGAATAAAAGGCACGCTCTGTATCAGGAATCTCTTTGACATGAATTTTAGAGCGAGGAATTCCGATGTCTTCATAAAAGGTAAGCCGCTCTTCCAGCCAGCGATCTAGAAGCTCCAAGCCTTGAGTCGGATGGCAAAAATATTCAATTTCCATCTGTTCAAATTCACGAGAGCGAAAAATAAAATTGCGTGGATTAATTTCATTGCGAAATGCTTTTCCAATCTGAGCAATGCCAAAGGGAAGCTTCTTACGAGAGGTTTCTAGAACATTACGAAATTGCACAAATATCGCCTGCGCGGTTTCCGGACGTAAGTACGTCTTATTGGTGTCATCGGCCATCGGACCTACGTGGGTGGTGAACATCAAATTAAAATCACGAGGGTCCGTTTTCTCCCCTTCACAGGTAGCCACCATCTTGCTTGGTTTTTGCGGGCAAGGAATCCATTCAATCTGATCGGCCCTAAAGCGTCCCTTGCACGTTTTACAATCAATCATTGGATCAGAAAACGTATTTTCGTGACCGCTCGCCTTCCAGACAGAGCGATTCATAAGGATCGCCCCATCCATGCCGACCATGTCCTCACGCTCACGGACCATGCGGCGCCACCAAAAATCCTTCAAATTTCGCTTCAACTCAACCCCCATTGGACCGTAATCCCAGACCCCATTGAGCCCGCCATAAATTTCTGAAGAAGGAAAAATAAAACCGCGTCGCTTTGCAAGGCTAACGATTTTTTCCATACGTGATTCGTGCTCTGTGCTCATAAGGATAAAAAGAGAGGAGTAATGGGTAATGGGGCCTGAGAGTTTTATAGATCAATGCCGACCCCTCGGAGTTTTTCCGCCACATGGGCAAAGTGTTTTTGAGGAGAACAAATCTCCTCGATTTCATCTTTTAAGAGAAGTGCTGTGACCTCAGGCTCCTCACACAATGAGCTAGAGAAGGCAGAGCGCTCTCGCCAAGTGCGCATGGCAGCTCGCTGAACGGCTTCGTAGGCTGTCTGACGAGCCATTCCACGATCGGTGAGTGCCAAGAGAACTGATTGACTGCCATAAAGACCGTGAGTGAGGTTAATGTTACGTGCCATGTTTTCTGGATAGATCTGCAGTCCAGCAACCAAGGTCGTAAGAAGGTGGAGCATATAATCCAGTAAGCTAGAGGAATCAGGCATAATGATACGTTCCACACTACTATGGCTAATATCGCGTTCATGCCAGAGGGCCACATTTTCCATGGCTGCCATGGCATTGCCACGCAAGATGCGCGCTAGCCCACAAAGGCGCTCGCCGGTGATGGGATTGCGTTTGTGAGGCATGGCCGAACTTCCCTTTTGACCTTCACTAAAATATTCTTCGACTTCTAAGACTTCGGTGCGTTGAAGATGGCGGAATTCCGTCGCCCAGCGGTCAATACTGCAGCCAACGAGCGCTACT
>Ga0214923_10003092_pt1 | contig 21255 bp, 19 predicted proteins | sample LL1510_MetaG_FD_177993 | JGI IMG/M metagenome (GOLD analysis project Ga0214923, IMG submission 177993) | Freshwater microbial communities from Lake Lanier, Atlanta, Georgia, United States - LL-1510 | ecosystem: Environmental > Aquatic > Freshwater > Lake | place: USA: Georgia | collected...
CGTCCGATTTTGAGATTTCCAGTATCCGGTTCATGCGGATGAGGGAAAGAACCAGGCCGCCACCCACGGGGACACAGCCGCCGACATAACCGCGCCCCCCGCCGCGAGTGGTGACGGGGATCCGCCACCGGTGGCAGAAGGCCAGAATTTTTGAAACTTGGGCGGTGGAGCGCGGAAAAGCAACGGCCTCGGGCAGGGCGGCGGCCATCCAGGCATCGCCGGAGTTGGCCTGCAGGGTGGCGGGATCAAAACGGAGCATGCCCGAAGGGAACTGACGGGCGAGGGTTCGGAGGCGGGAGCTCATCGGCGGCGGCGGTTGGCCAGTTCCCGGGCCACTTCACGGTTGGCTTGGCGCTTGATGAGATCCTGACGGCGGTCGCGGTGGTTTTTTCCGGCGCCCAGCCCGAGGAGGATCTTGAATCGGCCGTTTTTCAAGTACCCCTTCAGCGGGACGAGGGCGCGGGAACCTCCTTTTTCGATCTGACCGAGCAAACGGTGGATCTCCGCCTTGTGCAGGAGGAGCTTGCGGGGTCGATCTGGCTCCGGATTGGCACGGTTTCCGTGCGTGTAGGGGGCAATGTGGAAGGCGTGGAGCCACGCTTCGCCATTTTCAATACGGCCGAAGGAGTGGGCCAGATCGCCTCCGCCGGAGCGGATGGATTTGATTTCCGGCCCGGTCAGGACCACGCCAGCCTCAACGGACTCCAATATGGAGTAATGATGTCCGGCACGACGATTTTGAATCTCCAAGGTTTTCATCAGAAACAAATCGTCAGGATACCACGGACCTCATGCGCCGCCCCGTTAATAATCCTTTGTTACAATTGTAACAAAGGATTATTGCCTGGGGGTTGGTGATTTCGTGGCTGGGAGCCAACCGAAGGGGGAATGGAATTAGGAGGTTTTTTTGGCGCGAGTTTTGCGAGCCGGTTTGGCGGGGGGTTCCGCCGCAGCGCCCCCGATGACCTCGTAGCCCAGCTTGCCATCGGCGATTTCATGCAAAGCCACGTCCATAAAGGTCATGCGCGGGCTGACCACGACCATCGGGCGATATCCCAGCCCTAATTGGCGGACGCGTTTGGATACCACATTGATAAGGATTTGGGGGTTGGCGACCTTGGCAAGGGCGCGATGGACAAGTTCAGATCTCATAATGGTTTGGGAAAACTTTGCAATATGGAGAGTTGGGGGCAGATTGCAAGGGTAAATCCGGAGCGTAGCTCAGCTTGGTAGAGTACCAGCTTTGGGAGCTGGCTGTCGTGGGTTCAAATCCCACCGCTCCGATGGCCCGCATCAGCGGGTCGAGGAGCGGTTAGACCACCCGCCGGAGGCGAAGCTTGATTAGCGCAGGGGATGGTCCGAGGGGGCGCAAATCCCAACCAATCAAGGGGCTTTATCGATGGCCCGCATCGGCGGGCCAAGGAGCGGTTAGAAAACCTGCCGGAGGCGAAGCTTGATGAGCGCATGGGATGGTCTGGCGGGGTGTATCGCCGCCGGGGGGATCCCTAAAACCATTCAAGCCGGAGGGGATTCCGCAAAGGCCAGTGTTGGGTGCACGGGGGCAAAATCCATCTGGGATTGTTGAGCATTGCCCGCTCACGTTCCTGCAGTTATATATTCCTGATGTCCTTGCATCGCAGTCTTCGCTCCGGCGGGGCGACCGCCGCCAAACGCAACGTCCTAAAAAGGGGCGAGCGGGTGGCCCTGTTGAAAAAACGCGGCCAGTGGAAAGCCGGCATGAAGCCCGTCGGGCTTCCAAAAACCAAACCCGAATAATGCCGGCCGCTCCCGTCCCTTCCGGGGAGGGGATCCGCCTCAACCGATTCTTGGCTGCCGCCGGCCTCGGCTCGCGCCGTGGCACGGAGGATCTCATCACGGCTGGCCGGGTACGAATCGACAAGCGACAGGTTACCTCCCTGTCGGAACGGGTTCCGCCCGGGGCCGAGGTCACCGTCGACGGCAGACCGGTGCGGCCCAATCGGTCCGTGGTCATCGCCCTGAACAAACCCCGGGGGGTGGTGTGCACGGTTTCCGCCCAAGACCGAAGGCCGATAATCACGGAACTGATGCCGCGGGAATTCGGCCGCCTATTCACGGTCGGCCGGCTGGATGCGGAGAGCGAGGGACTGCTCCTACTTACCAATCAGGGGGATTTGGCCCAAGTTTTGGCCCATCCGCGGCATAAAGTGGAGAAGGAATACCGCGTATGGCTGGATCGGGCTCCCGACCCGGTCGCGCTGCGGCAGATGGAGAAGGGTATCCGGTTGGAGGAGGGGATGGCCAAGGCGGAGCGAGCCGAGTATCTCGGCCGGCGCGAGGCCAGGGTAATCCTGCGGCAGGGAATGAAACGGCAGATCCGGTTGATGTTCCGGCAGCTCGGTTTTACCGTGGAAAGGTTGAAAAGGATCCGGATTGCCCACTTGGAGCTCGGCACCCTCGCCCCGGGGGCGTGGCGGGTTTTGCCGGAACGGGACGTGCGGAAGTTGGGGGCGGTTCCATGAGGGCGGCAGGCAAGGGAAGGTTCCGGAATCAACCGGATCCGGTCGCGGCAAATTTTGGAAGGTCGGTCCATTTTGATCAACGGCTGGCGCGGCATGATCTGGAGGGCAGTCGGGCCCATGCGGCGGTTTTGGCCAAGGCGGGGATCCTTTCCAACAGGGAAGCGGCGGCGATCCGGAAGGGGCTAAATCGGATCGAGCGGGAAATTTCGCAGGGCAAATTCCGATGGAAGGAATCTTTGGAGGATGTGCACATGAACATCGAAGCGGCCCTGACCGCCCGTGTTCCGGCGGGCGCGAAATTACACACCGGTCGAAGCCGGAACGACCAAGTGGCCACCGATATGCGGCTTTGGATCCGAGAGACCATCCAAGGGGATATGAAGGCCCTCGCGGGTTTGCAGCGGGCTTTGGTGAACTTGGGTACGAAGTACCGGGAGGTGATCCTTCCCGGATACACCCACCTGCAACGGGGGCAGCCTGTTTTGCTCGCACATCACCTTTTGGCCTATGTGGAGATGCTGGAGCGGGACAAGGGGAGGTTGGCGGATGCGGCGAAGCGGGCGGATGTGCTGCCGCTGGGATCGGGAGCTTTGGCGGGCAGCACCTTGAAGCTGGACCGGAACATCGCGCGAAGCCTTTTGCGGTTCCGGCAGGCGAGCACCAACTCCATGGACGCGGTTTCCGACCGGGATTTTCTCGTGGAGTATCTCGCGGCTCTGGCTTTGGGTGGGGTCCACCTATCGCGCTTGGCGGAAGATCTGATCCTCTTTTCCTCCTCGGAATTCGGGTTTTTGAGGTTTGGGGAGGCCTTCACCACCGGCTCCAGCCTGATGCCCCAAAAGAGAAATCCGGACATGGCGGAACTGGTGCGGGGCAAGAGCGGTCGACTGACCGGCCATCTCGTCGCCTTATTGACCGTCCTGAAGGGTCTGCCCCTGACCTACAACCGGGATCTGCAGGAAGACAAGGAAGCAGCATTTGACGCCGCCGACACCTGGAGGAGTTCCCTGGAGGTAATGGCCCAGGCGGTTGCCTCCATTGAGGTGGATGCAGGTGCCTGTCTGTATGCCGCCTCGGGTCCAGAACTTTTGGCGACCGATGTTGCCGACGCATTGGTGCAAACGGGCATGCCGTTCCGGAGGGCCCACCAAGTCGTGGGAGCGGCCGTCCGGGTTGCCGAAGAGAAGGGAACCCGGATTGATCGGCTGGAGGAGAAGGACTGGGAGGGGGTGACGAGCAAGGAGTGGCAAGCGCTAAGCGGTGTCCTCCACAGTCATTCGCCTTCCTCCCGCTTGCGCCGGGCTTTGCAAGCCCGGCAGACGGTATCCGGCGCACCCAGCCTGGCGGGAGTTCAGGCGGAATTGCGGCGTTGGGCCAAACAGCTGAAATGAGTCCGGCTGTCTCCCGTCCAGGCGGTCGGACCTCCTCGGGATCCGTGAAGCGGCCGGCCCCGGCCTCCGGTGTGCCACCCCGGCGCACCGGACCCACCCCCTACCTGGATATTCCGCCCCGGACGCGGGCTGTGATGATCGTGGTGGCGCTGATGGGCATGACGTGCGCGGTAATCGGCAGCCTGATGGCCAAGAAAGGGGTGGCGATCGAGGCAGACAAGATTGTCCATTTTAGCGGCTACAGTCTCCTGGGGGCTTTGATGATTCTGGGGATGCGCCCCATTCTCTGGCCGTTGGGGATGGTTTTGATTGCGGGGATGAGTGCGGCCCTCGAGGCCATCCAGCCGATTTTCGGGCGGAGTTGCGACTGGGGAGGGGATTTTACCACCAACTGCCTCGCCGTCGTGGCGGGATCCTGTGTCGGCATGATTGCCCGGTTTGTCTGGTCCTATATCCGAACGGAAATCACCAACGCCGAAATTCGGAAGGCAACGGTCGGTTTTGGAGAGGGCCAGGTTATTTTCCGACAAGGGGAAGCCAGCGATAAATTTTACATCATTCGAAGCGGGCAGGTGGTTCTGACGCGTGAGGTCAACGGGGTATCCAGTGAAATCGGCAAGGCGGGGCCCGGAGAGGTGGTGGGGGAAATGGGGGTTCTGCAGAACCTTCCCCGGTCGGCCACCGCCGTGGCGAAAGGCAGGGTTTGGCTGTATGGCATGACCTTGGCGGATTTGGCCGACAAGCGTTCCGACGGTCAGGATCACCCCGGCACGGTCGTGTCACGTGTGCTGGCCCAGCGACTGCGGAAAAGCATGGAAAAGCTCGATCAGGCGGATCTGGAGAAAATCTCCACCCCCCTGCCTCCGTCGCCCGCCACCGGCGTTCAGTCTTCCGGACCAGTTCGCGCCGGAGCCCCCGGACCAGTGGGGGTGAAAGTCGGAATCCGGATGGGATGGAGGAAAGAAGACCAGGTGCAATGGTCCGATCAGGGGAACGAAATTTCCCTTCCGATGATTTTTGGGCGGGGACCCGGACCGTCCACCCCCCCTCCCGGGACAGAACTGGTTCTGATCGAGGAGGATCCGGCCAAGTGGTTGGGGCCGATCCAGTTTTTTTTGGAAATGGAAAATGGTTCTGTGGTGCTTCGTGATGATCAGAGTCCCCGGGGCACCGAGGTCAGCGGCGTATCCGTGGGACCGGCTTTCGGGGTTACCCAGGTAGTGTTGCCCCCGGGGACCCACGTGTGCGTGGCGGGCGGGGAGGGATCTCCCTACGTGCTGGCCCTGGAGATTCCGGTTACGGGTTGAGACGGAGCCGGTTAAAAAAGGCGTTTTGTTCCGAGTCCCGGTTGAAAATGGCGAGACTTTCCAGGCTGGCTCCGCCCTCCCCGCCGAGTTTGCGACCCTTGAGTTCCACCGGAGTTCCTCCACTGAGCGGAGAGAGTTTCAGATCATAGGTGTCGGGGCTCTTTAGGGTAAATTCCACGCGCAATCCGGCCGGGGTGAGCGGGAGGCCGGAATCCGAGGGTTGGGATCCGTCATAAATCTGATAATTGCCCTGCCCCTCCAAAGCGGTGAGTTCGAAGCGGGCCCCGGCATTATAGTCCTTCGGGTTATCCGACTTTTTTCCATGGCGGAGGGTCAGGCCAATCGAACCCGTGGATCCCGCATTCGATTTGGGAGTTGGGGTGATCAGGTCCAGGGAGAGCGTTTGGTTCGGTTCTAGCGGTTTAACCAAACCACGATAGGCCGCCGCCTCCTGAAAGCCTTCGCCGTCGGCAAAAATAGCAAATGACTTTCCTTCCGTGGCCACGGGCTCGCTACCGGACTTATCCTCCTGCTTGGCCAGATAAAATCCCGCGTAGGATTTCTTCTCCGGGTTGCCGTTGGCGCGGAACGTCCAATCCTCCCATCCGTTGCCTGCTCCTGAGCCCTCCTTCCAATCGGACCCATAGGCGGCCGCGGTGTCGGTTCTCCCGTCTACCAAGAGGGGAGGAGCAGGTGGCTCGGTTTCACCGGATCCTACCTGGGCAGGGGAGGCCGTGCCAAAGATGGGGGCATTCTTGATCTCAACCTCCAGCTTGTCCTTGTTTTCCCGTAGGATTTTTTGCATTCCACTATCCGGCTCCTCGAGGAGAAACAGGGGCAGGAGCGTGACGGTTTGTTTGCCCTTCTTTTTGGTTTCATATTTTGCTCCCTGTTTTTCCATAAGTAGGACAAAGCCATAATTACCTCCCTTTTCAGCGTCCGGGTCACCCTGTTCGATAAGAACAATATCGAGGGCGGTCGGCACGCCGGCTTTCATCCGAATCCAGTCGCCGTATTTTAATTTTGACCATTCGCGACGACCTTCATCCAGGTTTCCATCCTTGGTCGTGATGGGGAAAAAACCAAAACCATCAATTCCCTCCTTGAATTGTCGATCGGTGAAAGAGACGTAGGGGCTAAAGGTGGCATCCAACCGGACAGCCCCCGCTACCAGCACTACGATAGCGTCATCCCCGAGACCGACGAATCGGTAATCCCCATCCTCCGGCGCGGCGAAGGAGCCGGAATAATGGATAATAAAGTTATTCGGCTTTACCTTACCTTGGACGCCGAAGGTTTTGGGCGCTTCCCCCGCTTCCTGTAAAGGAATGTAAAACATGGTGGCAAAGAACTTCTTTTCGACACGATAGAAGTCATTCAGCGAAGAGGAGCGGAAGCGATTCCTAATAATTTTTTTAACAGCATCAGGAAAATTCTTGTTATCAATCCCGGACGATTTTTTTCCATCGGCCTTGAGCTTGAGGTCGTACATGGTGCCCTCCAGTTCGCCACCCATCTTTTCCGAAAACCCAAACAGGGTGGATTTGCCGGTGCGTTTGCCGCCTGCTCGACCTACAGGCCGCGGGGAACCGGCCGACTTGATTCCGCCGCTGGCGCCGACCGGCGCGGAAGTTTTGGCGGGGGCGGGGGGTGCGAAGGAAGGCGTCATGCTGGGGGTGGAAAGAGCGAGAATGTCGGAAGATTCCGCATTTTCCTCTGGAAGAGCCGGGGTATCCATGGCCATGGGTTCCGATTCGCTTTCCGGCTTGATCTCCTCGGGGGCCGGTGGGGCCTCGGGTTCAACCGTGCCCTCGGTCCCGAGGCTCTGGCTGGTAAAAATGGCCAGGGGATTGCCCCCCTTGAAAATGACAATGCTGCCGCCCAACAGCAAAAGAAGAACGTGCACTGCGATGGCGATGAGAAATGGAGTGGAGGTGACCAAGGCGGCGAGGGCGACAAACTTCTTGCGGTCCTTCGACTTTGTGGCGGCGGGGACCGAAGGCTTGGGCTTGGCCGGTGCGGACATAGGGAAACTTTATCGCCGAGGGCGAAGGGAATCTAGTCGAACCCCAAACGTCCCAGGATTTTGCGGTGGGGAGCCGGAAGCGTGACCCGGCGAAGCTCCGCCGGTGCCATCCATTTGCCCTTGATTCCCGCAGGGGGACGGGTGGTCAGAAAAACCGCCGCATGGACCACGTATCGGGTAAACGGATAAGAAATCCTTGTCCAAGGATTGCCCCGGGGTCTGGTCGCACTGGTGGGGAGAAAAGAAAGGTCCTGCCAACGATCCTGAGGATGGGTTTGGGTAAGCCAGATGCGGTTGCCACGTCGAACGACCAAAATGTTTTCCTGTTGGCGGGAGGGGGCGGATTTCGGGCGGCAGGGATCCGGCCGTTTCCGGCTGGAAGGACAACTCATTTGAAAGGGGCAGGTCGAGCAATGTGGATTTCCCGGCAGGCAGACGAGGGCTCCCAGTTCCATCAGGGCCTGGTTATGAAGGCCGGCGTTTCGACGGGGCACAAGGCGGCCCGCCAAAGCCCTTAAGGCAGCGAGGTCTGGCGACTTGCCGTGGCGTGCCGCCAGACGGCCCAAAACCCTGGCCACATTTCCATCGAAAGCGGGGGCAGGTTTCCCAAAGGCGATGCTGGCGATGGCGCCGGCGGTGTAGTCGCCGATTCCGGGAAGTCGGCGAAGCACCTCAGGGTTGGAGGGCAGGTCTTTTCCCGGAAGGCGAACCACCGCCTTAGCCAAAGCGTGCAAAAACCGGGCCCGGCGGTAGTAGCCCAATCCCTCCCACATCCGGAGAACCCGGGGAAAAGACGCTCTGGCCAACCGGTCCCATCCCGGAAAGGCCTGCATCCAGCGTCGATAGTAAGGAATGACGGTGGTGATCCGTGTTTGCTGGCACATGAACTCGGCCACCGCAGTTCGGTACGCCGTTGGGCGGGTGCGCCAGGGCAGGGGGCGGCGGTTTTTCCGGTACCAGGCCCAGAGACGGGGAAGAGCCCGGCGGATTTTGGATTCGATGGCCGTGCCGGGGGAAGTAGCTTGGGGTCGCATGGCTGAGACAATGTTTACCCGTACCCTGGATGAGGCCCAAGTCCGGCGGTTGCAGGAAGTGGCCAAGGAAAAAGGCTTCGAGTTCGGACCTTTGGAGTACGGTCATTTCACTGCCCGCAAGGGGAAGTGTGTCCTGAGTGCTTACCTCAGCGGAAAGCTGGTGGTGGCAGGAAAAGAGGCCAAGGAATTCGTCGAGTTTGTGCTCGAACCGGAGGTTTTGGGGGAGGCAAGGCTGGGGTATGAGAAACTTCACAACCCTGAGATGTACGCCCCCCATTTTGGGGTCGATGAAAGCGGCAAAGGGGATTTGTTCGGGCCGCTGGTGGTGGCGGGGGTTTATGTCGATGGGTCCATCGCAGAGCGATTGATCGCCGCAGGGGTACGGGACAGCAAAACCATCACCAGCGACAAGAAGATCGGGGAGTTGGCGGAAGAAATAGGAAAAGTTGTGGGGGTGGCCCGGGAGGTGGTGACGATTGGACCGGAGCGGTACAGCGAGCTCTACCGCAAATTCGGCAACCTAAACCGGATGCTGGCTTGGGCTCACGGTAAAGTGATCGCCCATCTGCATGGCAAATTGCCGGATTGTCCGCGGGCCCTGTCGGACCAGTTTGGCGACCCTCGCCTGGTGGAGGGGGAGCTTCGTCGCCAAGGGGTGGAATTGAAGCTGGAGCAGCGGACCAAGGCGGAGAGCGATATTGCGGTGGCAGCGGCGAGTGTGCTCGCGCGGGCGGAGTTTGTCCGGCAGTTGGGCAAGTTATCAATGGAGGCCGGGGTGGAGCTCGGAAAAGGTGCTGGGGCGGGAGTAAAAAAGCAGGCGGAAGAGATCTTTCATAAGGGCGGAAGGGAAAAATTGGCCAAATTAAGTAAAACTCATTTTCGCACCTTTGCGGAAGTTGTGGGTGATCCCGTGCCGCCCAAGGTGGTGTGGCGGAAGCGCTAAAATCAACGATTTACAGAGGGAAAATCGGTAACTCCCTCTGCCAGAAAAATTTACTTGGCGGCTATGCGGAAACTGCCTAATTAGAAGGACATATGGAAAACCTGACCAAAAGAGACCTCGTGGTTCGGATCAGCAATGAGACCAACCTCGTCCAGCAGGACGTGTTGAAGGTCATCCAGTTAACGCTGGATCACATCAAGGAAAGCCTCCTGAAGGGGAACGCGGTGCAACTCCGCAACTTCGGTGTGTTTGAAATCAAGATCCGGAAGGCGCGGGTCGGTCGGAATCCGAACAAGCCGGAGACGGATGTGCCGATCCCGGCCCGGGCGGTGGTGAAGTTCAAGGCGGGCAAGGAGATGAAAGCGGAGTTGATTCGCAACTCCGCCAAGCTGGCGCAGGTCGTCTCCGAATCCGGGAACAGTTCCCCCTCGGCGGAGTCCTGACGGACCGCTCCGCCCGCGGAGCGGCAGCATGACGGGTCAGCCCCTCCCGGGGTTCCGGGATTTTTTCCCCGAAGACCACTCCTACCTGCGTTCGATTTTTTCCGCTTGGCGGGAGGCATCCCGGCGTTCCGGATTTGCCGAGTTCGAGGGGCCGGAACTCGAGGCCTTGGAGCTTTACACGGAAAAGTCCGGCGAGGAGATCGTCGGTCAGCTTTACCATTTCAGGGACAAAGGGGAAAGGGAGGTGGCGCTGCGGCCGGAACTGACTCCTACCTTGGCCCGGATGGTGGCATCCCGGCACCGCAACTACCGCAAACCGATCAAATGGTTCAGCATCCCCCGATTATTCCGTTATGAGCGACCCCAGCGCGGAAGGCACCGGGAACATTATCAGTGGAACTGTGACATCGTAGGGGAAAAGGGGGCTGCGGCCGATGCTGAGCTGATCAGCACCCTTTGCCTGGGGCTGTCCCTGTTGGGGTTGGGGCCAAAGGATGTCGTGGTCAAAATCAGTGACCGGGGCTGGTGGGATAAGTTTCTGGCCGACCGGGGTGTCGGGGAGGGGGAAAAACCCGAAGTCCTGCGCGTGCTGGACAAGCTTGAAGGCGCGGCTCCGGAAGAGTGGAGGAAAAAGCTTGGTGTGTTGGCCGATCCCATTGCCCAGGCTCTGGGTTCCCGGGCCGTTTTTTCGGAGGGGTTGGAACAGGTTCGGAAGGAGGTTGCGGCATTGGGTTATGCGGAATGGTGTGAGGTGGACCTGCGGATTGTCCGGGGTCTGGCCTACTACACGGGCATCGTATTTGAGGTGCATGACCGGGCGGGAAAGCTGCGGGCGGTGGCCGGAGGCGGTCGCTATGATCACCTGCTCAAAAAACTGGGAGGAGAGGATCTGCCCGCGACCGGGTTTGGCATGGGGGATGCCGTGCTTTCGGAACTGCTCCTGGAAAAGAAGCTGCTTCGGCCTGAAGCGGCTCCGCCGACAATTTTTGTGGTCGCCGAGGGGGCGGAACGCCCTTTGGCCCTGCAGATCATCGGCGATTTGCGGCGAAGCGGGCTGGCGGTGGATTACGACCCGGGATCCGGAAAGTGGATTAAGCAACTTGAACTTGCGGAGGCCCGGGGATCCCGTTGGGCTTTGCTGGTGGGTCGGGAAGCGGCGCGGGGGAAGCTATTGGTGAAAGAGTTGAGCACCCGCCAACAGGGGGAGATTTCGTTGCAAAAAACGGCGGACGGCAAGATTTCCCTTGAACCGGGTGTGGGGGATTGGGGGAAGGTGGTGGTTTCATGAAGCGTTCCCACAGCTGCGGAGCCCTGCGGGCCGGCGATGCCGGGCAGGAAACCCATCTGGCCGGCTGGGTCTCTGGACGGAGGGATCACGGCGGCGTGATTTTTATCGATCTTCGCGACCGGGAAGGGATCACCCAGGTGGTGTTTAATCCCGCCCTGCACCCCCAGGTGTCTGAAATGGCGCATACGCTTCGCTCCGAATTCGTCATCGAGGTCAGCGGAAAGGTCACCCCCAGGCCTGAAGGGACAAAGAATCCGGGTCTCGCCACGGGGGAGATCGAAGTGCTGGCGACTGGCCTGGCCATCCTGAATCCGAGCGAGACCCCGCCTTTCCCCCTTGATGAAGACGGGGTGAACGAGGACCTGAGGTTGCGTTACCGTTATTTGGATCTGCGTCGGCCGGCGATGGCGGGAGCCCTGCGGGCGCGCCACCGCGCGGCCCTGGCCGTCCGGCACTATCTCGACCGGCAGGGCTTTCTGGAAATTGAGACTCCGATTCTCTTTAAGAGCACCCCGGAGGGGGCGCGGGAATATCTGGTTCCATCCCGGCTGAATCCCGGAAAGTTCTATGCGCTACCGCAATCTCCCCAGCAGTTCAAACAGCTCCTGATGGTGGCGGGAGCGGAGAAATATTTCCAGATTGCCCGCTGCTTTCGGGACGAGGATTTGCGAGCCGACCGGCAGCCTGAATTCACCCAAATCGACATCGAGATGTCCTTCATCACCCGCGAGGATATTTACGCGGTCATTGAGGGGTTGGTGAAATCGGTATGGAAGGAGGTGAGGGGAATCGAGGTGCGGACCCCGTTTCCACGGGTGACTTTTCAGGAGGCCATGAACACCTTTGGCACCGACAAACCTGACCGGCGGTATGGCCTGCCACTGGCTGATTTCACCGAAGTTTTCCGGAACTCCGGTTTTAAAGTCTTCCAGGGAGCGGTGGCGGCGGGCGGTGTGGTCAAGGCTTTCAATGCCAAGGGCTTGGCGGAGATCACGACCGGCCAGATCGAGGAACTGACCAATCTGGCCAAGGCCCATGGGGCGAAAGGACTGGCCTGGATCAAGGTGGAGGGTGGGGAGTGGAAATCCCCCATCGTGAAGTTTTTCAATGAGGCGGAAAAGAGTGCGCTGACGCAGAAGCTGGAAATTGCCGAAGGCGACCTGATTCTTTTCGGGGCCGATCAGTGGACGGCGGCCTGCGAAGTTCTCGGGTTGGTGCGCATCCGTTGCGCCGAATATCTGGAGAAGCTGGGGAAGCTAAAGAGGGATCCATCGGTGCTGGATTTTCACTGGGTGATTGATTTCCCGCTGCTGCGGAAAGATCCGGAGCATCCCCATCTCGTTTCCAGCCACCACCCGTTTACAGCTCCGGTGGAGGAAGATCTTCCGCTGCTGGACAAGGAGCCGCAGCGGGTGAGGGGGCAACACTACGATCTGGTCCTAAACGGGGTGGAGTTGGGCGGCGGCAGCATCCGGATCCACCGGGGCGAGGTGCAGGACAAGCTCTTCCGCGAGATTCTGAAATTGCCCGGAGAAATCGTAACCAGCCGGTTTGGTTATATGGTGGAAGCCCTGAAGTTTGGGGCACCTCCGCACGGGGGCATCGCGTTGGGGTTTGACCGGTTGATGGCTCTGCTCCTCGGACACGAGAGTATCCGGGACGTGATCGCCTTTCCCAAAAATGCCCGGGGGCAGGACGTGATGAGCGGTGCCCCGGCGGAAGCCAACCCTCGCCAACTGCGGGAGGTTCACATCAAGGCAGACGGCGTTTCAGGATCCTGAAATTCACCCCCTTGCGAAAAGGGCAAGAGCCACTATTTTAACTTTATGAGCGGAAAAGCAAAGCAGCCCAAAATCATCGCCTATCTAAAACCCCATTGTGGTTGGAGCCGGGGGGTACGGGCGGTGATGGCCAAATATGGGTTGGAATTTGAAGACCGGGACATTTGGAATGATCTCAACCAGCGGGTGGAAATGATCCAGAAAAGCGGTCAGGAGCTGTCCCCTTGCGTCGAGATCGATGGTCATATGTTGGCCGACGTCAGCGGGGATGAGGTCGAGGCCTGGATGTTGCAAAAAGGCCTGGTCAAAGAGACCCGGATCGCCACCGATGTCCCGACGGACCGGGGTTGTTCCGACGAGGAGCATGCGGCCCAGCGGGGGGAGATCCCCGTCCAGTTCAAGGGGTAGGTTTCATGAGCCAACCGCATGAAGCCCATCAGGCCAAAGCGGTGGAGAGAATCTTCGCCGGGAACGATGCGGATCTTGTGGATCTGACCATCCGGGAAATCCGGTCCCAGGAGGGGCGCTACGCTTCGATGATCTCCGATCTGGCGGGGAGCACCGATCCGAAAATCCAAGCCCGGGCCCGTCTCATCCTCCGCTTCTGGGGCAAGGGTTGGAAGCCGGAGATTGCCGGGTCGGTCAGCAGGCCGGAGTTGTCGTCCTGGAATGATCTGGAGGCTTTTTGCTGGCAACTGGCTGAAATGGAGAGCCCGGAGGTGGACACGGCGGTGAGCATATCCTACCTCGATCAAATTGGGAACGCGGTGGAAAAGAACCTGCCCCGGCGGAGCATTTCACCGACTGACTCCATCTCCGCCCTTCGCCAAGTTCTGGCCCGACGGGAGGGGTTTCGGGGCAATCTCGACGATTATTTTCATCCGTCCAACAGCTACCTTCACCGCGTGTTGGAAACCAAGCAGGGGATCCCGCTGACCCTTGCCTTGGTTTATATATTTTCCGGGCAACGCGCGGGTCTGGATGTCTACGGGCTCAACACTCCCGGGCATTACCTCGCCGGGATCGGTGGGGTGGTGTTCGATCCCTTCCATGGCGGTGTGGTACTTTCCGCCGATGATTTGGCGGCCAAATTCGGAACGGAGAGGGCGTGTTGGGCGAACCCCATGTTCATGCGGGCGACCCCCCGGGATACGGCCGAACGGATGTTGGTGAACCTGCTCAACAGTTACAGCCGCAGGGGGGATGAAGCCCGGCATGCCCGCACGGTCTCCTACCTGCAGACTCTCGAGGAGAGTTTTGGCAGCTCCGCATCTGACGTGTACTGAAACATCGCGGCTTGTCAGGCATCATCCCCAAACCCAATCTGGTTTTATGCAACATACCCTGATCGCTCTGGTCTTTGGTTGGTTTTTGGCGGCGTCCCTGCCCGCCGAGGAGGGAAAAGAGGAAATCCCCGTGATCCCCCCCGAGGAGGCTGCCCAGCACGACGGGAAGGTGGTCACGGTGAAAGGCAAGGTGGAAGGACAGAAAACAGCAGCCTCGGGGGTTACCTATTTGAATTTCGGGGGTCGGTACCCCAATCACATTTTCAGCTGTCGCGCCTTTACCGACAAGTTTCCCGATGGCGTGCCTGCCGCCGAGGGCAAAACGGTGGAAGTGACCGGGAAAATTAAAATGCACGAGGGCAAGCCTTCCATGGACTTGAAAGGCCCGGACAAGATCAAGGTTCTTGAAGAGGAAGGCGCGGCGGAAAAGCCAAGCCCCTGATTCGGCCGGCAATTTTTGATAACCCCAGATTTCCGGTTGCCTTGTTAGGCAAGGAAACCGTATGGTGGCAAGAATGCCGACCGATACGGAAAATGAAAAAACCGCCAGCACGGAACAGTCGGCCCTCGATCTGCCATTGCAGGAAAAGCTGAAATCCATGCTTCCTGGCGCCGTCTGTCGCCACCGCAGTTGGGGGGTGGGTCAGATCATTTCCCGCGACGAAGCTTTGGGATCCCTCGTGATCGATTTTCGGGCCAAAAAGGGTCACTCGATGGAGTTTGAGTATGCCTCCCAGACCCTCCGAGTTCTCGAAGAGGAGCACGTTGAGGCCCGTATCTTCAAGAACCCCGCCCCCGTGAAGGAGTTGGCCGGCCAAGATCCCGGCGAGCTGATGAAGCAAGCGGTTCAACAGCTCGGTCGGGAGGCCACCCCAACCCGTCTGGAGGAGGCCTTTGTGCCACATCTTTTCGCGGCCGGGGACTGGAAAAAATTCTGGGAATCCGCCAAGCGCGCCATGCGCAAGGACGCGCGGTTTTTGATTCCGACGAAGCGCACCGACCCGATCCAGTACCTGGAAAAAGCGCCGGAGGCCAAAGCCGGGGGCATGGAAGAGTTGAAGGAAGCGGTGGGAGTTAAACGGGTGATAGAGGCGCTGGAAAAGTTGCAAAAAAACCAGGACAGCGGTGCTCTCAAGTCGCAGTCTGATGAGATTTTCAGGCTGGTCGATGCCGCCGGTCAAAAAGTGCCCAAGAGCCAGCTCGGCCAAGTCGCGGAGTTGGCCTTGGCGCGGGCGGAGTTTGCCGGGGCGATTGGCCTTCCGGCCGAACCTGGGACGGTCTTGCGGGGGTTGTTGCCGGCAGAGCCCGCACGTCTGGCCGGTGTGGTGGAAACCTTGCCTGCCGGAAAGCAACCCCGCTTTGTGGAGTTGATGGCCGAGCTCCTCGGGGAACGTTGGTCGGAACTTTTTAACGCTCTGTTGCCCCGTGCCTCCGGGCGGCTCATGGATGCCATCACCGCCAAATTCAAAAAGGCCGGCCGCGGAGCCGAGTTGGAGGGCGCCCTTGATCGACTACTCCGCGAGCGGCAGGTTCATCCGGATACTCTGGTCTGGCTCTGCCGTAACCGGGGGGGGGATTTTCAAAAAATTGGCGGTCCTTTTCTTTTTCTGACCGCTTTGGCAGTTCTTGAGAAGGAGCAGTTGGCGGACCGGTGGCGGGCCTCCCGCCTGCACGACCTTCTGCTGGAGGACAAGGATCTGATCCGTGACCTGCTCGCGGCTTCGGCCCCGGAGGAGATGAGGGACATCACACGCGCGGCGCTCGCCTCCACGGCTTTTGAGGAGCTGGACAAGCGCTCCCTGATGGGGACCCTCGTCAAGTTACATCCCCACATCGGATCGATGGTGGCCGGAGAGAACAAGGCGGCGGCCACCGAGTCTCTTGTCGTCAGTTGGGAGAGCCTCGAGAAACGGAAAAAGGAGCTCGAGGAGATCGTTAGCAAGAAAATTCCCGCCAACAGCAAGGACATCGCGGTGGCTCGCTCGTACGGAGATTTGCGCGAAAATCATGAGTTTAAAGCCGCCAAGGAAATGCAGGCGGTTCTGATGCGGCGCAAGGCCGAGCTGGAATCGATGATCGTTTCCGCGCAAGGGACGGATTTCAGCGGCGTAAAAGGGGATGTGGCCGACATCGGCACAGTAGTGGAGTATCAAGCCGAAGGAGAGGCCTCCAAACAAGTGACAATCCTGGGGGCCTGGGACAGCGACCCGGAAAACGGCATCATTTCCTATCAGACGGCGGTCGGCCAGGCCTTACTGAAAAAGAAAGTCGGGGAAGCCGCCGATTTGCCGACCGAAGGAGGCGGAAAAAGTCGGGCCAAGATTCTTTCCGTCCGCCCGTACCGCACCTAGCCGGAACTTCCGGTCCGGATCCATGAAAAGCAGAATTCAAGGCATTACCGCCCGTGAGGTGATCGACTCCAGGGGAAATCCCACGCTCGAGGCCGACGTGTTCCTAGAGGGCGGTGCCTTTGGTTCGGCCATGGTTCCCAGTGGAGCCAGCACCGGAATTCACGAGGCCCTGGAGCTGCGGGACGGCGATTCCAAGCGTTTCGGGGGGAAGGGGGTTCTCAAGGCCGTGGCCAACGTGAAGGAGAAGATTGCTCCCGCCCTGAAGGGAAGGGACGCCAACGATTTTCGGGCGGTGGACAAAGTCATGTTGGAGCTAGACGGGACCGGCAACAAAAAAAATCTTGGAGCCAACGCGATTCTGGGCGTTTCCCTGGCAGCGGCACGGGCTGCGGCGGCGGCCCAGGGCCAGCCGCTTTACCGTTGGCTTGGTGGTGAAAAAGCCCAAGTGCTCCCTGTGCCGATGGCCAACATCCTGAATGGCGGGGCCCACTCCGATGCCCCCATCGATTTCCAGGAATTCATGGTCATTCCAAGGGGGTTGCCGACCTTCCGCGAGGCGGTTCGGTGTGGGGCGGAAATCTTTGCGACCCTCAAAAAAATCCTGCATGACAAAAAGCTGGGTACGGCCGTGGGGGATGAGGGTGGTTTTGCCCCACGCCTTGAATCCACGGAGGCAGCCCTGGGGGTGATGGCGGAAGCGACGGAAAAGTCCGGCTATACCCTCGGCCAGCAGGTCTTTTTTGCCCTCGATGTGGCCAGCAGCGAATTTTACGATGCCAAGAAGAAGGAATATGTCTTCAAAAAATCCGATCAAAGACGCCTGAAGGCATCCGAGTTGGTGGATTTCTATGCCCAGCTCCAGAAAAAATTTCCGATTGTTTCCATTGAGGACGGAACGGCGGAGGAGGATTGGGACGGATGGAAAACCCTCACCCAAAAATTAGGGGCCAAGACGCAACTTGTGGGAGATGACCTGTTTGTGACGAATGTGGAGTTCCTGAAAAAGGGCATTGCGGAAAAAGTGGCCAACTCGATCCTCGTGAAAGTGAACCAGATCGGCAGCCTCAGCGAGACCCTGGATGCCATCGAGTTGGCCCGCTCCGCCAAGTACACCGCGGTGATCAGTCACCGCAGCGGCGAGACGGAGGACTCCACCATCGCCGATCTGGCCGTGGCGACCAATGCCGGCCAGATCAAAACCGGTTCGTTTTCCCGTTCGGATCGCTTGGCGAAGTACAACCGACTACTCCGGATTGAGGAGGAGTTGGGTTCCAAGGCCGTCTATGGCGGACAACTCACGACTGTTTGATCCGCGTGGCTACGGGGCGCATGCGTCCAAGGGCCAGTTTTGGCGGGTGATCCAGCCTTGGGCTTATGCCCTGGTCGGCTTGTTGGCGGTGGCCGTGGTGCTGGCCTTGTTTTATCCGGCATGGAAACGGGGCCAACGCCTGAAAGACCAATCCGAATCGCTGCAAACCCAGATCACCCAGAAGAAGCAGGAATTGGCGGATCTGCAGGAGGAGGCCGGTCGTCTGAAGGACGATCCCTTCACGGTGGAGCGGATGTCGCGGGACACCCTCAACGTGGCCCGTCCGGGCGAGGTGATTTTCAAATTTCAGCCTTATGCCACCAATCCGGCCGGCCCCGGGGAGGCCAAGCGGCCGGCAGGGCAACAGGAGGCGAGCCAAAGACCATGAGTGACCCGATTCGTGTGGCCGTCACCGGTGCGGCAGGACAGATCGGATATGCGATCCTTTTTCGTATCGCCTCCGGCGGTCTTTTTGGGCCCCAACAAAAGGTCCGTCTCCAGTTGTTGGAGGTTCCCGCAGCGGAGACCGCCCTGCAGGGCGTCGTGATGGAAGTCCGGGATGCCGCCAATCCGTGCCTCGACGACATCCTTGCCACTTCGGATCCGCGGAAGGCATTTGAAGGAGCAGACTGGACCTTCTGCATCGGCAGTATCCCCCGGAAGCAGGGAATGGAGCGGTCGGAACTTCTTGGTCTGAACGGGAAAATCTTTGTCGAGCAGGGCCGGGTGATTTCGGAAGTGGCCTCCAAGAACGCCCGCGTCCTGGTGGTGGGGAACCCTTGTAACACCAACGCCTGGATTGCCAAACAGTCCGGATCGGGGCTTCCTCCTGACCGTTGGTTCGCGATGACCCGTCTGGATGAAAATCGTGCCAAAGCCCGCCTGGCCGAAAAAGCCGGGGTCCCAGTCGGCCAGGTGGATCGTCTGGCGGTTTGGGGCAATCATTCCCCGACGATGTACCCGGATTTCACCCATGCTCGCATTTCCGGGAAACCTGCCACGGAGGTGATCCGGGATCGGGCCTGGTTGGAGGGGGATTTTTTGAAATCCGTCCAACAACGCGGAGCGGAGGTGCTGAAGGCGAGGGGACTCTCCAGTGCGGCCAGCGCCGCCCATGCCGCCCTCGATACGGTCCGCACCCTCCATGAAGGAACCAGAGAGGGGGACTGGACCAGCGTGGCAGTCAGTTCCGACGGAAGCTACGGGGTGCCGAAAGGTCTGATGTGCTCGTTTCCCGTCCGGGCTTTGGGGGGTGGAAAGTGGGAGATTGTGCAAGGCCTGAAACTGGATGATTTTGGCCAAAAGAAATTGGCGGCCACGGTGGCGGAATTAGAAGAAGAACGGAGCGCGGCGGCGAAAGCGGTGGGGCTATCGGGTTAGTTTCGGGCCCCTCCAGGCTCGGTTACGCAGGGATAGCAAACGATCTGGCCGATGGGCCGCCGAACATTCCATATTTACATCGGGTGACCCGGCACCTGGTCGCCCCTTTTGGCAATTCTGTGATAGGCTGACGGCGGATTTTGCAGACATCAGGGAAACGGGCGGAGGGTAGGGCGCCCCTGGACACAGCCGGTTTGGAGCGGTTCGTGCCCAGCGGGGTGACGGGAGGGGTCTGGTCTTTGGCCGGATGGTCTGCAGGAGCCCAGGCCCTGGCAGCTGTGCTATTATCCAATCGAAGGGAAGGTTCCGGCTGGTTGATGCTCTGTGAGAACGTCCGTCAGCAAGATGAGGTGGCTGCGGAAATCGAGGCATGGGGAGGGCGATGCCTGGTGATTCCCGAGGCCTTTCGGGGTTCGGAAAAAGTCAGGCCCGATCCGGACATGGAGGCGGAGTGGATCGGATCCTTGGCGGAACTTCTACAACCTGGGCGGCCCAGCATTGTCGTGGTCACGGAGGCGGTTCTGGCCGAGAAACTGCCCAGCCCGGAGTGGATCCGAAGCCGCTTGCTGAGGATAGCGACCGGAGACCCACTGGATCCCCTAAAGTTTGTGGAAAGCTTGGTGCATGCGGGATACCGCATGGTCGGCACGGTGAGTGAGCGAGGGGAAGTGGCGCGGCGTGGGGGCATTGTGGATTTTTTTTCCCGGCAGGCGGGAGCTCCGGTACGAATGGAGTGGGGTGGGGACAGGGTAGAGTCGATCCGGGAAATTGACCTCCACGAGCAGACCGGCGTGGCAGAACTAAAGGAAACGACCCTTTTTCTGGCCTCGGCGGAAGGAAGTCCCAAAGAAGCCGGCCTGTGCGATTATTTGGGAGAGGGCTGGGGCAAATTATCTGCCTTGGCCGGTGCGGAGGAGCCCAGGTTGGAGATTCACCCCGTCCGGCATGGTTTTGTGGGAGAACCCATCCGGGACACCGGGTTGGCGGAGGCAAGGCGGCGAAGGGTGGGCGCGGAAATCCATTCATGGCTATCCCGGGGTTGGTCGGTTACCGTCACCGGGATTAACGAGGGGGAATCGGACCGATTGGAAGAATGGCTGCCGGAATGTGACCTGACGCCCAATGAAATCGGCCAGATTCGTTTCCGAATTTCCCGATTGGGACAAGGTTTTGCCTGGCCAGAGGGTGGGTGGGTGGTGGTCACCGGGGCCGAGCTCCTGGGACGAACCGAGATTCGCAGACTACCGCGAAAAAGTACTTCGGGCGGAGCGGCGGATCGTTGGCGCCGACCCGTGTTTGACCCCGGCGAAATCAAACTTGGTGATTATGTCGTCCATCTTCAACACGGGATCGCCCTTTACGAAGGATTGGGAGAAAAGCCCGGGGGGAGGGGGCAGTGCCTTCTGCTCAAGTATGCCGAAGGGGCGCGCCTCTACGTTCCCGTTGAGGAGTCCTACCTAGTTTCCCGGTACGTGGGGGTTGGGCGGAGGCGGCCCACCCTCGACACCCTAGGGGGCGGGCGCTGGGAACGGGCCAAGGCCAAGGCCGAGAAGGCGGTGGAGGATTTCGCCGCCACCCTTCTGCGAACGGCGGCAGAACGGGAGGCTCTGCCGGGTTTCGCATTCCCCCAGGATCACGAATGGCAGGCGAAGTTTGAGGCGGAATTTTCCTATCCACCCACCGCCGATCAGGTGAGAGCTATTGCGGAAACCAAGGCCGACATGGAAAGGAGTCGTCCGATGGACCGTCTTCTTTGTGGGGATGTCGGTTACGGCAAGACGGAGGTGGCGATCCGTGCCGCCTTCAAGGCGGTCACGAGCGGAAAACAGGTGGTCCTACTGGCCCCCACAACCGTTTTGGCTCAGCAACACGCGCGCAATCTTCGGGAGCGTTTTGCGGATTGGCCTATCGCCGTGGAGGAACTGAGCCGTTTTCGCACTGTGGCGGAGCAGAACCAGGTGCTGAAGGCGCTGGCGGAAGGCGGGGTGGATGTGGTTGTCGGAACGCACCGACTGCTTTCTCCCGATGTGGAGTTCAGGGATTTGGGCTTGGTGGTGATTGACGAGGAGCAAAGGTTTGGGGTGAAGCAAAAGGAGAAGTACAAAGAAAGATTCCGGCGTGTGCACGTGTTGACCCTTTCCGCCACACCCATTCCCCGGACGCTCTATCTGGCGATGCTGGGGACCCGGGACCTGAGTCAGATTGAAAAGCCCCC
>Ga0214923_10003093_pt1 | contig 21255 bp, 21 predicted proteins | sample LL1510_MetaG_FD_177993 | JGI IMG/M metagenome (GOLD analysis project Ga0214923, IMG submission 177993) | Freshwater microbial communities from Lake Lanier, Atlanta, Georgia, United States - LL-1510 | ecosystem: Environmental > Aquatic > Freshwater > Lake | place: USA: Georgia | collected...
TCCCTCGTTTTTCATTCTCCCTTTCCCTCGTTTTTCACTCCCTTTCCCTCGTTTTTCATTCTCCCTTTCCCTCGTTTTTCACTCCCCCGATTTACTTTTCCGTTTTTTCAATCATAATTAAAACTGGAAAAAATTGACTTTTTCGAGGACGGAAAAGAGTATTTCGTCTTGATTGACTTTAGTTTCAAATTTACTTTCAGTTTTCATACACGTTCAGTTTTTCAGCGTACATTCTTCCTTATCAAAATGTCTGGTTTTTTCGTCTTCAACTACAAGAGCAAGGTTGCCAATCACTCCAGTGTGGTGGATTACAACATCGGCAAAAAGAGAATGAGAGTTGGTACTAATGGCAACTTAGGCAAAAACAAGCGAGGATTTGTCATGGTCGAGGAAAAGAATATTCTCAAGATTGGCTATGTTGGTTTGGTTGGTGACAAAACTCCTGGTGAGCAGCCCTGGTTCACTGAGGGTAGCAAAGAGTGGAACAACGTTCACCAAATTTCAGTCTGTTCTGACTTGGTTGTGCTCGATCAACTTTGTTCTGATCTTGACATTGACAGAAAAATTTTCACCAAGAGCTTACAGTTTGGTCATGTCAGTGCTGGATTCAAAGACGATTTTGAGCGTGCTGTTTTCTATTTTGAAAGCAGAATGAAGCCTGATGCAGAACAAAAGTATGCCGAGGAAGAACAGCCTCCTCAGTATCAAAGTGTAGAACAGCCTGGTCAAATTGTGGTGCCTCCTCCTCCTGTGTTGCGAAGAGAAGTGGCAAGTGATTACATTGCACCAATAAATGACCAAGTTGAAGAGGTCCTTAACCGATTTGTCTATAAGCTATCAGATGAGTTATTGAAAACTTTGGCGAAGGATATAATGGATGATAGAGTGAAAGAGGAGGAGAAGCAGAGAGAGAAAGAAAGAGAGGAGAAGCAGAGAGAGAAAGAAAGAGAGGAGAAGCAGAGAGAGAAGGAGAGAGAGGAGAAGCAGAGAGAGAAGGAGAGAGAAGAGAAGCAACGAGAGGCAAAAGAGAGAGAAGCAAAGGGAGAGTATAAGTGCAAGGTTGAGTATTGTCACGCTTGTAGACTTGAACATATAAGCGCGGCAAAGCCCTCTTGTGAAGGTATAGTGTATGACTACGAGGTGTGCAAAAGAGTCATCAAGACCCGTCACGAGAGAATTGCTAATGCGGAGGATGCTTATCAGTTCAAGAAGGCTCACAGTGTTGCAATTGAGCAACATGAAAGAGAAGTGTTGAATGTGTTGGCGTCTCGTCAAAAACCCAAATCCAAGTTTCCTTTCCCCATTATCAAGAATCCCTTCCTTTGGTACAACACAGCAAGAGATGCTGACCACTGGCAAAAGCGCAATGACTAAAGTGGATAAGTAAGTATGTGTGTGTGTTTGTTTGTGTATCAACTCCTTTTGTAAGGCGCGGTGGCGCCATTACAAAAATTGACTTTTATATGAGTATAAATTAGTATATTGTCTAACTGACTTTCAACTTTCAACTTTCAACTTTCAATCATGTCTTCTGTTCAATGCACAAAGATTTTGAAGAACCTGGATCAGACTGTGCACTTGCTCAATGGAAAGAAGCATCGCGAAGATGGTCCTGCTGTGTACTCTCCTCTTGTACAAGAATGGTGGATCGATGGCGAGTTACATCGCACGGAGGGACCTGCAAGACTATTGAACAATGGGTCGATGATGTTTTACGAACACGGTAGATTGCACAGAGAAAACGGGCCTGCAATTATACTCTCCAACGGTTGCCAAGAATGGTGGGTCAATGGTATTCGTCATAGAGAAGACGGACCTGCTTATATTTTCGGCGTATGTCAAGAGTGGTGGAAGAATGGGTGTTTGCATCGCGTTGATGGTCCTGCTCTCACAAATAACAACAAGCAAGAATGGTATGAGAATGGAAGATTGCACAGACTTGATGGACCTGCGGTGGTATACAAATTTAAAGGTAGAGAAGATTGGTTCATCAATGGTAATAGGTATGTCGATGCCGAGGATCACCGTCAAGGTATCATTGAGTTGCGTGCTGAGATTACAGGTCTGTTTTATGATGGCAGAAAGGTATGCAAAGATCTCGCAAAGTATATGAGCACTTTTGTTTACTAAATTTTTGTGTATTTGTTTGTATGTTTTCTCTTTTGTAAGGCGCGGTGGCGCCATTACAAAAATTTTTCAAAATTAAAAAACAGAAAAAATTGATTTTTTTGAGACCAGAAGAAGGTATGTTGTCTTATTTGACTTAACATTCAAAACTTTCTTTTGCTCTTCTAAACTTGTTCGCTATCGTTTTTTTAAACCTCTCAAACACACACTCAAAATGTCTGCTCAAATTTCTTCCCAAGAATACCAAGAGACTACCCAAGATATTGTTCTTGACGCTGAGGATGAGATGATGAAAATGTTGGAAAGCGCCCTTGGTCCTATGACTGCCTTGCTCGATAAGAAATTCAAGCAAAAGATGTCTCAGCATGCTTTGATGAAGGTGGTTAAGGGTGTGGTGTCCATCACTCTCAAAACTGTTGATGCTGAAACTCCTGAGAATGAAAAGAAAGTCTTGGCAGCTATTGAGGAGTCTGGTATCTCTGGCAAGAAGGAGAAGCGTGCTGGTAAGCTCAGCGGTTATACCTTGTTTACCAAGCAGATGCATCAAGATAAGAAGGAGGAGTTCAAGAACAAAGGATTGAAAGGCACTGAGGTCACTAAGGAAATTGGAGCAATGTGGAAGGCTTTATCTAAGGAGGAACAGCAAGAGTATAACGACAAGGCAAAGAAGGAGAACGACGAAAACCCCAGTGGATCTCGCAAGACATCTCGCAAAGGATCAAAGAAGGGATCATCCAAGAGTGACAAAGAGACTCACAAGTGCTGTTTTGTGATTTCCAAGGGTGAACGTAAGGGCGAGACTTGTGATACCACTGTCAGAAGTGATGAACCTACTTTTGAAGGTCAATGGTTGTGCTCCAAGCACGCTACTGCTGAGAAGAAGAAAGCCGAGTCCAATAAGAAGGATAAGAAAGAGAAGTCAAGTAAGAAAAAGGACAAAGATGCTGAGGAGGAGAAACCTAAGAAGAAGAAAGCTGAGAAGAAGGAGGAAGAAGATGAGGAAGAGGAGAAGCCCAAGAAGAAGGCTGTGAAGAAAGTTGAAAAGAAGGTGGTGGAAGATGACGAAGAGGAGGAGAAACCCAGCAAGAAGAGTGAGAAAAAGAAAGTTGAAAAGAAGGTAGTGGAAGACGAAGAGGAGGAATCAACTTATCAAATCCTTGATGAGATGTGTGTAAGCTGGGAGGAAGACATTGAGGGTGCTGTTGTGAATGCAAAGATGACCAAGACATCGTTGGAAAAGTTGATTGGTAAGAAGTTGACAAAGAAAGAGTATGATGTGAAACTCAGTGCTACTAACAGCTCATTGATTGTCAAGTATGAGGAAGAGATGAAGGCAATCAAGAAAGACAAGATGACTGAAAATATGTCCAAGGTTCACGAGTATATCAGATCCTTTGATGAGTAAATGTGTCAGCAATTTAGAAAGGTAAGTATGTTTTATAGTGTATATGTGTAACTCTTTTTGTAAGGCGTGGTGACGCCATTACAAAACTTGAACTGATTTTTTTATGTAGCATATAAATATTTTGTCTTACATATATCATCTCAATCAAAAAATGTCTCGTCCTTATCTTTTGAAAAAACCTGATGGAACTCAGCAATGGTTTCTTAACTACAATGAACTTCATCGTCTTGATGGTCCTGCTGTCATTATGCCTGACGGAACTACAAAGTGGTTTAGAAATGGAAAGTGTCACAGAGAGGATGGTCCTGCGATTGAAACACCAACAGGTTATTATGGATGGTATTACAATGGAGTTCTTCACAGAGAAGATGGTCCTTCTGTGGAATACAAGGACGGTAGTAATTTTTGGTGCTACCATGGCGTATATCACAGAATCGGTGGTCCTGCTATCTGTCGTGTTAGGAGAGATGGCGATATTGAGGATAGATGGTATTTATATGGCGTGGAGATGGAAGAAGAGCAGTACAACAAAGTGATAAGAACTTGTAAGAGAGCAATTGCAAAGCTTAAATCACGACTTAGAAAAACATATGTTGAAAAATTGAAAGAGACCAACACATGCGATGAGATCAATCTTTACAATATCATTGCTGAGTATGTGATTTAAAACATAACACCAAGGTAAGTATGTATATATTTGTCATAGTCTAAACGTCGTCGGTGGACGACACTTAGACTGATTGAAATTGATTTTTTTGAAATTTTTAATTAGTATTGTGTATTCTAAATACTTTACAATCTTTATCAACACATCAATCATGAGCGTGACAGAACCTAATGTGACTATATCTGACATTGGAACTTTTTCAACTTGGTACAACGATAAAGACCAACTTCATCGCGAGGATGGTCCTGCATGGATTCAGCATAATAATGACGGTCATGTCTACGAAGTGTGGTATAAAAACGATATGTATCATCGTGTCGGAGCACCTGCTTCAATTATAAGACGAAATGGTCTCGTTCTTGGCGAAACTTGGTATGAGGATGGAGAACTTCATAGAATTGGAGGTCCTGCAGTGCTAAGGTTGAACGAGAATGGTATTGTTCTAGAAGAGGTGTGGGTTGAGAATGGCAAGCTTCATCGTATTGGAGGTCCTGCTTCTTCTAAAAGAAATGAGAGAAATGAACATATTGTTGTTGTGTTTGAAAAGTATTATGAAGACGGAGAACTTCATCGTATCGGAGGTCCTGCTGTAATTCAAAGAGACAATGAAGGAGATATTATTGGCGAAGATTATTTTTTATATGGGAATTGGATTGAGAAGTCTGACTATATTAGACGACTCAGTATCGTCAAGCGATTCGCTACTACACTCAAGAACAAGTACAGAAAACGTCTTACTTCAGCATTGATAGAGACTGATAGGTGCGATGAGATGAATCTCTACAACATCATTGCTGAGTATGTGATTTAAAAATGTTTTAGATAGGTAAGTTTTTGTGTATGTTTTTTGTCAATATTTTTGTAAGGCGAGGTGTCGCCATTACAAACTATCATGAGCAAGTAGAATTGACTTTTTCAGGAGCAAACATTTCATTGTTGTCTTATTTGACTTTCTTTTATAAGTTTTTGACTTTTGATTATCAATAACTTTTCCATCAATCCATCATGAGCTCTGAATCTAAAGTGTGCTTTCAAGACTGCGACGTGTGCTGCTCCCAATCCAAGAAACATATCAAGTGTGTTTACTGTGCTGAGAAGGCCTGTGAAGACTGCTATGAAACTTACTTGCTCGATCAACATCAAGACAAGTGTATGTTCTGTAATAAGAACTGGAGTTTCGAGTTTATGCAGACCAACTTTCGTCATACTTTCATCAATGGTAAATACAAGGAGAAGAAGAAGGTGCTGATGTTTGAGAGAGAGAAGTCTTTGTTGCCTGCCACTCAAACAGAACTTGCTGAGGAGGAGAAGCGTCTTCTTTTGCAGCAAAAATCCAGAGTCTTGAATAACCGTATCAAGATGGAGGAGAGTAACTTCAAGCAGTATAGTAGAATTGCAAGGTCAATGCAGTCTACTTTAAAACAGCAAGAAGAAGCACTTGAATTGATGCGAGAGTTTACAGATAAGATCAGAAAGTTGAGAGAGAAACATAGAGACATATTTCATCAACTCTATCCTGGTGCCGATCCCTTTGAAAATGCTGAAGCAAAGCGACCTGAACGCGTAGTGAAAGCACTTACCATACCTTGCACCAAGAATGATTGTCGTGGTTATGTGGTTGTTGAGGATAGCAAGTTTGCTTGTGGTATGTGCAAGGCTGAACACTGCAAGAAGTGTCATTGCGAGAAAGATGATGAGCACAAGTGTGATCCTAATGTTCTTGAGACTGTCAAGTTGTTGGCAAACGATACTAAGCCTTGTCCAAAATGTCAAGTTCCCATCTTCAAGATAGCAGGGTGCGACCAAATGTTTTGCACCAGCTGTCACACTGCTTTCAGTTGGAACACAGGTCACATTGAGACTGGTCACATTCATAATCCTCACTACTGGGAGTATCTCAATCGTCAAGGTAGAGACTTAGATGGTGTGAGAAACATGATGGGTATCAGACAAAACAACTGCTTGACACTTGAAGAAACAGTGAGAGATGTGCGTTCTGAACTTTACGCAGACCTGTGTCAGCGTATTATGCATATGCGCCACGGAACCGTGCAACAACAAGACGATATTGATGCAAACAAGGATATCAGAAAGCGTTATTTAAAGAAAGAGATTGATGAGAAGGGTTTCAAAATGGTGCTCTACAAGCGCGAGAAGAAGAAGAAGTTCAATGTCGAACTCACTCAGATTCTCAATATGATGTATGATGCGTCTAAGGATATGCTAATTATGTTGTATATCAAGCACTTTGTAGAGACTAATGACAGAATGCCAAAAAGAAGAGAGAACTTTTCAAAAGAACTGCCTGCTGTGGTCTCAGAGATTAGAGATCTGTGTAAATATACAGAAGAACAAGTAGAAAAGCTGTGCGAAAGATTTGAGTATAAGCAACCACAGTATGTTGTCACTGGTATCAAACATGTTCGTGACATCTGTCGCTTCACTCTCAGAAAGACGCCTATGGAGATTCTGACTTATTCAAGAGCTGCTCAAATTTTGTATGCTCAATCCTCAGATGATGAGGAGAGCGATGATGAGGTAGAGTTATTGGCATAGAGAGTAGGTGACATGTAGATGAATGTATGCTTGTAAGTGTTTGAATGTGTATAAGTAAGTAGTAAGGTAAGTATATATAAATTATAACTGCACGGTGGTGCAATTATAATTGATTTTTTTAAAAAAGTAAAATAAAGTATTGTCAATACATCTATATATACCAAATCAAAATGAGCTTTGAATTGAAACGCTGTCTTACCTCTCACAAAACCTCTTATGCTGAGGCCATGCTTGATAGCATGGAAAACACCGCTGGAAAAAAGTTCATGGTTGAAATGGGAGTTGTGTCATACGGCGGAGACAACTATGCTCAAGATGAGAACATGTACCTGGTTCACTACTATTATGTGCACGATAATGGTAGAAAAGAACTGTTGCAACAAAAACATGTCGGTACATACACATTTGTAAGATCTCTTTACGACAATTCTCTCATGCCTGAATTCAGATTTCCTTGAATGACAATCAAGTATAGGTAAGTTTAAATTAGTTTATATCTTATTAGTTTTGTATAGTTATATCTCTTTTTTGTAAGGCAAGTGTGCCATTACAAATTGATTTTTTTCACACCAATAAATATCTATTGTCTTATCATATAAAATGACTGACTTTGATCAACAAATGACTGAGATTTCTGAACAATTTATTGTGACATTCGTTGAAGAGGACTTTGACTCGGATGTGGACGATTGCGAAGATGATCTGTGCTCACTGATGCAAAAGCTTAACGTAGGTGTTGACCTTGGGAAGACCAAGGATGAGGATGAGCAGAAAGAGATTGAACATTGGTTGAGAATTCAGCAAGAAACTTTGGAGTTCTATGACTTGTCTAAATTTGAAAACTATGTTAGATATTATGTGACATCTATGCAAGGCACGCTCGAACAGCCTTATATTTTGTGGGATGACAATGGCGATATCCTGACTGCAAGAAACTATTACAAAGCAAAGGAAAACAGGATGGTAGAGATGCGACTACTTTTTGACGATTCTCAAGTTGAACGGGTCAAGGAGTTTCTTGTGCAAATAGGATTTGTGTTTGAAAATTTGAACACAATGTTTCCTGATACAGCTCATGGTTCTGTGCACGATCCACGTCAATTCACTGACAAGGATGGGGATATGGTGTATGCCTTTAATTCTTACAACTGTGCGAATAGAAGAACGAGCGAAATGCGTATTGTGTTCAATGCTGAGCAAATGCAAGAAGTATTTAGTATGTTGAGAATTGGTGCTTTCCATTTGAGCATCTAAATTAGTTGTATGTATATGCGTATTTTGTATATAAAAAAACTGACTTATAAGGCGTGGTGACGCCATTATAATTTTTGAATTGATTTTTTTTTCTTAAAAAATATTAATCGTGTTATTTACTTTATAACTACAAGTAAAGATGAGCAAACTTCTGCGTCCTATGTCTGCTTCTGTTGATCGTCCTACTTCTCCTCTCACCTTACCAAAACCTGCTTGTAAGAGAGAGCAAATTGTGTTTATCAAGGTGGACGAACTTGATGAAAAACCTCGTTTGTTGAGAAGACTAAGTGATCCCACTCCTCGTAAGCTGTTGCATATTTGTGACAACACCAGCTGCTCCACGATTGACAAGGAAATGAAACTATGTGCTGGTTGTCAGTATAACAGATACTGTTCAGAAGATTGTCAGAAACAGGATTGGTGGCATCATAAAGATGTTTGCAAACACACTTGCGTAAGTTGCAAACAGGTGTTTGAGAAATTTGCCAAGACAGAGAAGGTCAGATTTAAAAGCAAGAGATGGACTTGGAACTTTTGCGAGAAGTGTGAAAATGAAATGAACCAGAAAGAGGAGAATGAAAAAAAATAAAATTTCTGTAACATAAAGGTAGGTATGTTTGTTATTTATATTTATAACTTGTTATATTTTTTTGATAAGATATAACAACTTTTTTAATAATTTAATTAATTTTTGGAGATGACACCGATTTGGTTGATGTTATAGGTAAATAAGAAACTGTATTGGTTGTGATTATAGCAAGTCCTGGAAAAAATGTAGCACTTGCTAATGTATCAGTTGATTTGTATACTCCACTATTTTGTACACCTAATAAAATATTCTGCCCATTACTGGACATTGTAATAAACCTCCAAACTTGAGATCCAAGACTAAGAGGATTTATTGTAAACGTGCTTCCATAATCAGAACTAAAACCTAATGTATTATTTGTAAATGATTGAATTTGATATTGACCATTTGACGAAATTGCTAATGCAGTTATAGTTTGGCCTAAATCTCCAGTTCTTTTACTAGTCCATGAAACACCATAATCAGATGAAACAAAAACGGACGGAATTGCTCCTGTTTGTTTAGTTAATATTTGATATTGTCCATTATTTGATACTTCTAAATTAATTATAAAACCACCTCCTCCTATATCAGTTCCAATAGACCATGATTCGCCATTATCTGTACTTGTACGAACACTTGTATTTTGACAAGCAACGATTAAAGATCCATCTCCTGAAATTTTTACAACAGAGGCAGTAATTGGAGAAAAAGTATTCGCCCAAGTTACTCCAAAATCTGTGGAAATAGATACAGAATCATTTGAACCACATGCTACCATTATATTTCCACTTGATGACATACCTACACTTCTCCAACTTTTTGTTGGAAGCTTTGCTGTCCATGTTAAACCCCCATTATTTGATACAATATTTGTAGATGAGTCTCCGCCAGCAACTACATAGTTTCCATCGGATGAAGTAGCAATATTTCTCCAAGTATTTACTGCCAAGGAAGTTAATGGTGTAAATGTTAATCCACCATCAATTGACTTGTAGATATAATCGTTACTTGTACCAGCATAAATTATTTGACCATTACTTGAACATGCGGCAGAATCATAGAACCAGTCTCTACCCGTATTTGTGATCACAAATGATCTCGATATCGATACTACAGGCAATATAGTATTTGGTTTATTTATACGTAAAGACATTTTTTATACTTTTTATACGATATAAATTATTTTTTTTCCAAAATAAAGTGATTTTTTTATGTGTAAAATATTCATATCGTCTTTTATGACTTAATTATACTAAATCCAATTCAAAACAATGAGAATCGCACAAGCCATTGACGCCTACGAGTTTGTTTCAAAGTATCAACTCATTTCAAAACAACTGCGCTTCAAAATTATTGCTGACCTGGAAGAAAGACTTGACCAAATCGAAAAAATAGAAGACCTTGATGAGATTGACTACTTCTATGATGACATACTTGAAGATATCTACGATTTGCTCTACAGATACGAAGACTTTGGTGAGACCTACGAAGATGAAAACTGGCTTTATCTGAACTTGGAACTATGTTACATTTGGGATGAAAAACATTTTGCATTCACTGATTTGCTCAATTGTATTTTTCGCAGTGCAGAAATCCTTAGCTTTCAGTTTTCTCAAGCAGACTACTACAAGTTTTGTCACAAGAAGGTTCTAAGACAAATTACGGAGGAAGTAGCATATCGCCCTGGTAACATCGGATTTGAAAATACAAGAGATCATTTTTATGCTATGTGTATGAATTATTAGAAAATTGATTATATTTTTCAATGGTAAAAGGTAAGGTTTTATTGGTGTATTATATTTTTTCATAAAAAAAATATAATTAAACAAAAAATGATTTTAGAAATGTATTAAAATGATATCTTGTTAATTGTGTTCTCTGTTTCATTAAAATACGAAATGTCACCTATTATACAACATTCAGTACAATTTATAAAACAACTATCTCAATCTAACCAACTAAGTATAAAGCAATTACATAATACTTTAACTTATCTTCGTTTTCATGAGTTATCAAATGTAATTACAACCCTTAAAATATTGAAAAAAAATGATATGCTAGAATCTCATGAAACATTTCATAATGTGCTAACCACAATTTTTAAACAGACACCTTATCCGTTTGAATGGGAAATTAGATATAAATGCAAACAGGAGTTTACTGTGATTGAAAAAAAGGTTTTATTTTACTTTCGCCATCATTAATTTATTAACATTTTTATTATTTGATAAATAGTAAAAATGCTTTTAAAAAAAATAATTTAATATTCACCATCTTGGAAACCCATACCTCCATCATACTCAAATCCCATCTTACGAGAAGAGGTCTTGCGAGAAACCTTTCTACCCTTAGGACGAGAGCAGTGTCCCTTTACTTTGACACCACCAACGCGAGTGAATCCGCGGATACGCTTTTGACCACGAGGACAAGATTTCTTGGGAGATTTTTTATGAGAAGACTTAGCAGAGTGTTTGCGAGACATCTTACGAGAGTGTTTAACTACCTTATGAGAAGATTTAGAAGAGTGTTTACGAGAGTGTTTACGAGAAGATTTATGACTAACAGCCATTTTGTTGTTAAATATTTAAAAGATAAAAAATAAAAAAAAAAATTTTAACAATTAAAGAAATAGTTTTTTATAAAATATATTATTTTTGAGAATGTCAACAGAAGAGACTTATAAAAAATCATCTCTCTACACTAAGACTGGTGACAAAGGTACAACATCTTTGTATAATGGTGATAGAGTGTTAAAAAATTCCGTGTATTGTAACGCGGTTGGTGATGTGGACGAACTTTCTTCAGTTTTGGGAGTATTATACGATGATATTCTTTCACTATTTTGGAAAGCAGGTTTAGAAAGTATATTGCCTGATGATGATAAACACTTTTTAACAAAAATCCCACAAATGCAAGATATTTTGCACTGCATTGAATATGTTCAATCGAGATTGCTTGATCTTGGTAGTCATATTGCTACTCCACGTGAGTCCTCTCATAATGAACGAAAACTCGCTCGCACCGATTTTAATGAAGAGTTCGTAAAGGAACTTGAAAAATTTACAGACAAGTTTGATGCAAGTGTTCCAAGACTTACAAACTTTATTCTACCAAGAGGTAATGCTCATCTTGCAAGAACTGTTTGTAGACGGGCAGAAAGAAGTATGATTCCTCTTTTCGAGACAGGTGAGATTTCAGAGCAAGCCTATATTTTCATTAACAGATTGAGCGATATGTTGTTTGCTATGGGTAGATATATAACAATTAATATTTTAAAAGAGAGTGAAAAGATTTACAGAAAAGCATAAATTTAAGCCTTGGTAGAAATTAGGGTAGGTATTTCCAAAGCACATTTAATGTCATTACTTACAACTTTTTCAGGATGAATTTTCTTTTTGCATTTTAGTTTATATATTAATGACTGGATAAAACACATTTTTTTATTTATATGCAATAATAAAAAAATGTTTTTATTATAATTATCAATCAGCCCTGTCTTATCTTTTACAAAAACCGTATTATCATATCGATCTATATAATTTAAAGAGTATTTTATAAAAAATATAAATTGATAATGGATTATTCAACAAAAACACGTGAAGAACTTATTGCTATATGTAAAGAAAAAAATATTAAGGGATATAGCAGTAAGAAAAAGGATGATATTGTTAAACTAATTATGAGTTATCAATCAAATGAGACTACGACTTCTGTTTCCGAAGAAAAAACTCAGATCATAACAAGACAAGAAGTCATTCAAGGAGATTGTCTTGTTGTGTTACCTACTATTGAATCAGAATCGGCACAGATTATTATAGCAGATCCTCCTTATAATATCGGCAAAGATTTTGGAAATGATAGTGATAAACAACCTATGGATGAATATTTAAAATGGTCTGAAAAATGGATTAAGGAGTGTCTCAGAATTCTCAAACCTAATGGAACTATGTTTATCTATGGATTTAGCGAAATTCTTGCTCTCATCTTGGCGCGAGTTCCCTACGATATTAATCGTCGCTGGATCATTTGGCATTACACAAACAAAAATGTCGCATCCTTAAATTTTTGGCAACGTTCTCACGAGAGTATTCTAGTACTCTGGAAAAATGATAAAGTTTTTCACCGTGATGATGTTCGCGAAGCATATACTGAAGGATTTTTAAACGGTTCAGCAGGAAAAGAACGAACTGCTACAAAGGGTCGCTTTTCTAATGGCGAAAAAACGACAACTTATACAGCACATCCTAACGGCGCACTACCTCGCGATGTTATTAAAATTCCTGCTCTTGCTGGAGGTGCTGGTATGAAAGAAAGAGTTAACCATCCAACGCAGAAACCAATTGCTCTTTGTGAAAAACTTCTTCGTTCGTGTAAGCAACCTAACACAGAAGGATTTGTTCTGGTTCCATTTGCTGGTTCAGGAAGCGAGTGCGTAGCATCACAAAATCTTGGATTGCCATTCGTCGGTATTGAATTGAATGAAGAATATATCAAATTGATAAATGAACGTCTTAATAAGACTGAATGAATGTATCAAGTTCTGATATACTATTAATTGGAGTGAGATAAAGTTGAATAGAAGACTTCCTTACCCACCAACCCTGCTTTCCTTGAAATGTGACGATTTTTTTTTCACGCATCTCTCCCATCAACAGCGACTTTTTAATACCCCATACTTTCCATCCATGAAAATCAAGAAGCACAAGTAGCGCGATCTCATAATCGTGTTCTGGTTCAAGATGTTGCCAAACACAATCATCTTTTCCTGACCAATATCTTGCTGATTTTATTTCAATCTTTTTTCCATTTCGTGTTCCATCATTTTGAGAAGAAGTTCTTGGTCCAAGCTCAAATATTTCTTGTATGATTTTTTCCGATTCAGTTCCAAAAGGTTTTGACTCCAAATCTACAAGCTGAAGAACTTCTTCACAGCTATTCATTCTTTTGTAGTATTTGATTTGTGTTTCCTTATCCTTGATAGATTTGAATGTTTTTGAATTCTTCCAGTAGTTTACAGAAAGAATATTCGTTGAAGAGGTATCTACTTTATCTGTCTCATCTTGTCTTTCCATAATCTTTTTGTTTTCAACAATTTCTTTAATACTTTTTTGACAAGACTTTATTTTTTCTTCCAAATCTTTTAGACACTCTATATAAACATCTTTATTTTTTCCTCCTTTCTCTGCGAAATCTTCTAACAGCTTATCCTTTCTATTCTTATAGGATTTTAGCCTTTCAATAATTTTTTTAAAATCTGAATCACTCATTTTATTTTTTTTAACAAAATGAGTCTTGTTATAGAAACATAATACTTTTTTATTACTCATAAAAATCAATTTATATAGGTAGTAAAGATATTTAGATTAAATCTATCAATGAATGCATAAATGTATCAAACTCGCTTTTTGAAATACTACGAGGACCGACTGTGTTGTTGAAAATAAAATTCTTCTTATCATTATATACTTTTATAAAATGATCAACATCCACATCTTTCAATTTTAGAAAGTAATGACTTTGTTCACTCTTTTCAATTATTTCTTTTGAGATATCACCCGAATTCACACCTACTCTTCTTAATGATACATTTGGATTATCATTTTTTTTCACATACTCATAAAAATCAGGTTTTTCTATTTTGTTTACAGTTCTATCGTTATCTCGTTTTTTCCAAATTTGAAAGACACAAGGAACGTCATGAGGTTTATCATTAATTAAAAAACTATTAACAGGTAAATCTATACAAAATACTAAATGAAAGTTAAGTGGAAAACTTTTTTGAAAAGAATCCTTCTTAAAACTTTTAGGAAGAATAAAAGAAATGCTTTCTGCAAACATTGAACTCTTTTTAATAAAGCGTTTTGCTAATGATGATTGTCTACCAAAAGGTGGATTTCCAATAACGTGCACTATATTACCTTTAATCTTACCTTCATCAAATTCTTCTAAAAAATCTTCTCGTTTAACGTTCTTGTGATCTGGCTGTATGTCAATCGCGATAACATTCTTAAACATCTTTCGCAAAACATTGCTAAATGCACCTGCACCAGCACTTGGTTCAAGAACAGTATCTGCTTGTTTTGGCTTAATAAAATCCACAAAATGATCAATACATATATCGACTACATCGCTGTTTGTATAGAATTTGTCTATGGTATTTCTTAAAAGTCCTTGTTCTTGCATTTTCTATACATAAATGCTATAATATTAAATGCATATAAAAATTGTTAAAATCAATTTTTATATACACAAATCAAAAATTATAAAAAATATATGAAATAAAAACTTACCTACTTCTTGCTAAACACTCTTTTGGAAGAATAAACCTTTTCAAGAATTTTTGTTCCTTTCAAACTATCATCTGATTCTTCTACAACTCTATCTTTGTTTTCTTTAACAAATTTCTGAAACTTTGACAAACTACACTGCAAACGACTTTGCTGACTATTACATTTTATATCAATATGCGCAAATCCTGATCTCTTTTGTAAACTATCTCTATATTCATACATTCTCTTATATTCTTCATCTGTTGGTTTTCTTTTTTGAGGAACTGATTTGACCAAGTTATCTAATTTCTCGAGTTCTTCTCTCTTTATATCCCCAAAGAGTATACTAATAGAATCAGTTAATTCTATCTCGTAAACTTTCTCGATATGCTTCTCATTTTCATCTTGTCTATAAAATATTATGACACAATTGAAAGAATCATTCTTAACAGAATCATAAAATCTTAGACAATCAGCCATACATATCATATTTTTATTTGATGTTGTTTTTATTGATATGTTCTTGTGGTCAATTTTATTCATTTCAGATGGAAGATCATACTTTGCAGTGTATCCAATACTATTAATTTCATCATCAGTCAACTTATAAATATTTCTAAGTATATTTCTCTCCCAATCAAATCCGTGATTCTGAACAGCTTTCTTGACTCTTTTCATATTAATTGGAACATCATCATCGTCTTTCTCCACTTCTTTCTTTTCATTCTCCTCTTTTTTTTCAGTATTTTCCTCCACTTCTTTCTTTTCATTCTCCTCTTCTTTCTCCACCGCTTCTTCAACCTTTTTCTCTTTTTTCTTCTCTTCTTCTACTACTGAGATTTTTGTATTATGAGCAACCCATTCATAATCAGCATTGAGTCTGTTGCAAAGACTCTCTACATCCACAAAAGTTGGCTTGCCATTCTTGTAAATAACCTTGGAACCGTCATAATTGTCACCTCCATAATCAAATGAAATAATCTTGTTGTTGTTTGAACTCTCTACCACGCCAAGGTAATTTACACGGAGATCTTCCATCATCTTGATCATCTTTCTTTGTGTATAACCAGTATTTGCAGTTCTGATAGCAGTATCAATAACACCTTCTCTACCACCGACAGCGTGAAAGAAAAACTCAGAAGGACTAAGACCTTTGTAAAATGAAGAACTCACGAAACCACGAGACTGAAACATTTTCTCAATAGACTCAGAACTCATTTCAGATGTTTTTGCTTCATACTCCCAGTCTTTTTTAAAATGTGGCAATGTTCTTCCTCCAAAAGTAAGTTGCATTCTCATACCTCCCATATTTTGCTGTCCAAGCATAGAAGTGATCTGAGTGATGTTATTATCATTACCTTTTGCACCTGAACGAATAATAGATACAAAACTGTTGGTAGGTTCAAGGGCATCTTTTGCAAGTTTTTGACAGATGTCACGAGCATTGTTGAGAGCATTATTGATTTTGATTTCGAGTAACTCTTCGTCCTCTTCCGTTTGAATGGTTAGAAGAGCATTAGAGAAACATCTAGCAGATTCTTGTTTGATAGGGTTTGTAGTCTTTGTGTTATTTCTTTCCACACACATGTATGACTTTTTTGTGAATTCAATAATACGAGATCCTTTTCTTCTGTGTTCTTCAATTCTATCCACATCTTTCATAGGCACAATTTCAGATTTTTCATTCTCAGCCATAAGTTTAGGAACACAGTCTTCGATACCAACACTCAATCCTCTTGTCAATAACCATCGGTTTATGATCATTTGATAATAGGACACAAACTCGATTGCTTTTCTTGCTGAATATTGGAGAAAGATCTGATGCGAAATAGATCCAGCAGAAGAACCCAATACTTTTTTATCAAGAGTTCCAGTCAACATCACACCTCTGGTAATGTGCACAGGGTTGCCATCAAGGGACATGTCGTTTTTGAAAGTGTATTCAAAGTTGTTTGGCAGAAGATATGAAAAGAGTGATCTACCAGAGAACATAAGACGTTCTTCGACAATGACATCAAAGTTTTGTTTCTTGTGTTCAATTTCGTCTTTGATATCTTTGTGTTTGAGTTTGATGCTTTCGTTGATGCGTTTGATGGTGTCTCTGCGCAGTCTATCTTCTTTTTTAGAAGAGGTTTTAAGAGAGTTGAATTCTTCAATATACTTTTTGTTTTTCTTGACGAGTTCTGCTGCTTTCTCAAAAAGAGATTTAATTTCTTGTTGTAATTTTTGTTCTTCTTTTTTATAGATACCTTTCCATCGGTATACTTCAAGGATGTGATCATACTTCTCCATAATGTCAAAGTCAAAGTGTTCAAGAGCGATACAATCAAAGAAAGTAGCCTTGTCGATAACCACATCACCAAAAGTTAAAAGGTATCCACCAGTCATTGCATCTTGTTTCATAGCAATGATAGGACGAGAGTGCTGTCCTGATGTAAAATTTGCCTCCACTGATAAAATCTCGGCGTGTTCTGCTGCACTCTTTTCACCGAAATTACTCCATACATTCATCTCATCACCCAATGACCCGAGAATAAGAAAATTTTTATTCTCGGGTCATACCAAACTCCGTCAAGTATTTCTTCTTGACTTCATAGTTTCCTTTGTAACTACACAAAAGCACTCTTTCGAGTGGGATTGGACTGTATCTTAAGCATACTCAGGATGGCTAATCCGTCATAGTACACCAACACCCGTTCAGTCTCTGAATGCCTACCATATCCTGCCTTAACGGAATTAGGTAGTAACACTGCGGATTGTCCATTATTATTGAATATTCAACATTATTACCATCGGGTTCGGCTATTAACCGAGATCCTCTTTGAAATTTCTAACAAAGAGTGGTAGTCGAATCTTTAGGAGTTTCCCGCATCAAGGTGTTTCGCAAGTTCATATTGGTCAAATGTGGTAAAAATACATTAGATATATATTCTTCAACATCATTCTGTTTATCTGTATCATAAGTAGAAATAAATAATCTGAGTTTTTTAACATGTTCTTGTATTTGTAAAGGTATAATATTGGAACTTTTTGTAAGGTTTTCTTTTGCTGTAAGAGGTGTAAGATTTTTCCAATTAAAACATTTAATAACATCTTCTTCTGTCTCTAAGTTAAATCGTGATACAGGCACCACATGGTCAATGTGCCAAAACGATCCTTGATTATCCCAATTCATATCATTTGAAAAACAAAATTCAATCCATTTTTTTATAAAATCAATATTTTGACCTAAATACTCAATTGTATTTAACATTTTGTATTCTTTTTTTATTACTTGGATTAATCTTGTTCTACAATTTGACATGAACTTATAAACAGGATCATTTTGCCTTTTATCTAAAACATAATCACGATTAACTTTTCGTTCACAATCTAAACATCTATTTCTGTTCAATCTAAATTCTTTTACTGTTTTATCTTCTTTACAGTCTTTACACTCTTTTGTTTTATTATCATCTAACTCTTCTATTTTTTTTTGATTTCGTTGTCTTTCTTTATCTTTCCACTCTTTTTTATTCTCTTCATAATAACCTTTCATGTATGTCTTTCTATCCTGATTCGTACAATCTTTACAAACATTTCTTGTTGGTCTAAATCTTTGTATATCTTTTTCTTCTTCACACCTTACACATATTTTAGTTCCACATAATTCTATATTTTTTCTTCTCTTTTTATTCATACAAGATTTACACTCCCTTCTTTGACTATAAAACTCAGAAATATTTTTTTCTTCATTACAAACTTTACAATTTTTTGAACTCATTTTATAAATTAATAGTAAATTTATTATAAATATACACATATAGATATAAATCAATTATTTATTATTTTTGACCAATAAACTCACTAGGAGGTTTCACTCTTTTCAATCCTCCTGTTTTCGACAGTGATGTATTTAATAATCTTTATCGAACCTTATTACCAAACTCCATCAAGCATTTCCTCTTAACTTCATCATTTCTTTTGATACTACTCAAAAGCATCCTCTCAGATGGGAGTGGACTGTATCTTAAGCATGCTCAGGATGGCTAATCCTTCAACGCACACCAACACCCGTTCAGTCTCTGAGTACCAACCATATCCTACCACACGGACTTAGGCTGTAATACTGCTGGTTTCCCAATTCCTAACATTATTACCATCGGGTTCGGCTATTAACCGAGATCCTCTTTGAAATTTCTAACAAAGAGTGGTAGTTAGGACTCTAAGGGGTTTCCAGAACAACAAGGTGTTTCGCCTCTATAAATTATAAGAGACTAGGAGATCGCAATCTTTTCAATTCTCCTGTTGCTGACCTTCGATAAATCGTAGAATTCTGATCAGCATTATATGCTTCCGTTGAAGCAAGATTGAACCTGAAAGTTTTGCCAGGAATGATGCGAACTTTTTTCGCTCGCATACTTTCTGCTCTTAGACTGGGCTGACGGTTCAGCACAACCCAGTCGCCATTTTGCAACTTTCTCTCCACCACATCTCCCTCCTTCAACACGATCTCTCTCTTCTTTGAAATCACCGCCTTGATCCACTGTCTATCCCTCCATATCTTGTCTCCTTCCTTCAATTCAAACTTTCCTTTCTTTGCCATACACTTATTATAATCCAACAACGTAGGTTTGCCATTCTCCATCCTCGAAATTACATCACCATCCACCAAATCCGTACCCTTCACCTCAAAAGCAGCATACTTCAAATTAAATGAAATCTCTTTCTCCGTACCGTTAATGTTCCTCTTACTAATCACAAAATTAACCTTTCCATCATCTATCAACTTCTTACAATGCTGCAAATTCAACGCATTTACAGACACAGGAATAGTCAACTTGCTCGCCACCTCAGGAGGTATAATTACCTCATCCACCATACAGTTAACTTCAGGACCGATAACTGTTCTCGCACAAAAATCCGTTCTCTTACCACAGATATATTTTCTAATACGACCTTTCTTGCCTGATATACGACTGCTGAAACACTTGATGATTCTGTTGTTATTGTCTCTCACTTTTCTCTTTGTATTATCCATAATAGTGCTAATATGACTATCAAGAGCTTCAATCAAGTCTGCTTCCTTCTTTTCATTTTTCAAATCTTTCAACTTATTATTTGCCTTGATGATCTCAATATACTTGTAAGTAATGTCGTCGTGAGCATAATTACCATCAAACAACACAGGCAGGCGAACTGCAGGAGGAGACACAGGAAACTTCTCAATTAACATATCCTTTGGCTGAAACTCGTCAGGATTGAAACCAAGAATTTTCAAATCCTTTTCTCTGATGTTTTTAAACAAGACACTTATGTCCTTAAAACTGAATGGATAACGAGACTCTTTACCTTTGTAATAGATAAAAAACTTGTTATCCTTGGGACAGTATTTAATCATACCATTTGGTTCTTCACAATGAGGACATTCTTCGTTTTTTGAACACAAATCAAGTATATCATCAAGACGTTTGTGACCTCTCTTTCCACCACTTACAAGAATCTTAACATGCTCTTTTTTCATAAGTAGTCTATTGCACAACTTATTCTTGCAAAAGACATTTGCAAACTTGGCAATCTGTGGTTTGTAAAAAGGATGTGGTATGGCTACGTTAAGTGATATATGTCCAAAATGTCCAGGACAAGACCTCATATCCCCTCCACACGAAGCACACTGTTTCTTCTCTTCAATACAGCCAAGTTCAGGAGCATATACAGAATTTGCACCTCCAACATTTGCTTGGTTGATCTCGCAAACACTACCACTTTCCACCTCCTCATTTTTAAAAATGGAGAACTTGAGAAAATCAATAGATTTGATAGGGGGTTCAAAATCCATTTTTGAAATGCGTTTTTTTCAGTAGACGATTATAAGAACAATACTGGAAAATAAAAACTTAACTATTGCAAGCACAAATTCTTTTATTGTAGTGAAAAAAATCAATTTTCAAAATAGTTTCTAACTTTTTTCTTTTTACTTTTAAAAAAATCTTGATAATTCCTAAAACATGGACATCAAAAATATTTTTATTATTCTTGCCATAGCAGTTGTAATTGCTCTACTTCTATACTTTACAAGAAAAGAAAAAGAAGTGCAAATCAAAAATGTTATCCTCTACTTCTCAAAACCTATTGAACACATAAAAGAATCAAAAGCCGAAAACGTATTTGACGAAGATAAAAAAACAGCCTGGAACCCTGTGAAACAAGAAGGTAAAAATTATATTTTAGGCTTTGATTTTAACCAGATTAAAAATATAACAAGAATTAAAGTCATATCATCAAAAACTAAATCATATAACTCTATTCATGAGTTGAAAATACGCATGCCTAATGGAGAGCTTGTTTATGACACTGCAAAAACAATTAAACCTCCTACTCCTTCCGCATCATCAGACTCTAATATAAAAGAACCACAAATTATAGA
>Ga0214923_10003094_pt1 | contig 21252 bp, 18 predicted proteins | sample LL1510_MetaG_FD_177993 | JGI IMG/M metagenome (GOLD analysis project Ga0214923, IMG submission 177993) | Freshwater microbial communities from Lake Lanier, Atlanta, Georgia, United States - LL-1510 | ecosystem: Environmental > Aquatic > Freshwater > Lake | place: USA: Georgia | collected...
TATCCCAGTAGCACTTACTGGAGTAGTACCATCGGTATAGGTTACCGACCATGGACCCACACCCGTTAAGCCTATACTTAATGAAGCACTGCCGCCGCTACAGATTGAAGCACCTCCAGTTAAGGATGCTGTTGGAGCACCTGCTGTAGAGATTAATGCATTCCCAAACGATACCCCATTCCCACAAGCATTACTTACATTCAAGATGGAATAAGTGGTTGCTTGAGCAGGTGTTACGGTTAACACATACGGACTAGAAGTTATTCCGGTTTGGGTAAATGGAACAATACCATCGGTATAAATCAATGACCAAGGGGTACTGCCCGATAAGTTTACTGTTAGATTCACCGAGGTGTTCGGACATATTGTCGCCGATCCACTTAATACCGCATTCGGTGTTAAGGTATTGACATTTACAATACCATTTCCACTGAAAGTACCATTACAAATTCCTGACATAGAAACTAAGGAATATGTGCGGGAACCAGCAGGAGTAACAGAGAAAGAATAGGGTGATGTATTTATGCCGGTAATAGTCTGTTGAAGTGTGCCATCGGAATACGTGATACTCCAAGGAGATGCCCCTGTGAAGGTTGCGCCTAAACTAGCAACTCCACCGGAGCAAACCACACCACCCCCGGAGAGCGTTGCACTAGGAGGGGTTTGTACTTGAAGAATTGCATTCCCTGCAATTGTTCCCAAGCAACCTGAAAACACAGATAATAATTGGTAAGTTGAATTTTGAGTAGGCGTAACAGCGAAAGTATAGGGATTAGAGGTTATCCCATTGATAACTGAAGGATTAGTACCATCTGTATAAGAAATATCCCAAGGACCTGCACCCGTAAATTGTGTAGTTAAAATCGCTGGGCTACCCGTACAAATAGTTCTAGACCCAGAGATGGTTGCTAAAGGTGCTGAACTAACTGAAATAACTGCAACTCCAGTAGTAAACCCAGAACAAAGTGAATTTTGAACTGAAAGCAATGAATACGTTCTAGTAGAATTAGGAGAAACAGAAACCGTATAAGGATTGGCCGTGATACCCGTTAATGAAGTTGTGGTAGTTCCATCTGAATAACTAAATGACCATGGTGAAATACTGGTAAAAGCGACACTCAACTGAGTGCCATTTCCGGGACATACTGTAGCTGTACCGGTAAGATTAGCCGTTGGAGAGGGAGTAATAGTTAGTACCCCTTGACCTGAAAAAGTTCCGGTACAAGCCGTTTGAACTTGGGTTAAGGTATAAGTTCTACTCGATAATGCTGAGGCAGTAAAGACAAATGGAGAACTAGTAATACCAGTGGCAGTTTGAATCGTTGTACCATCGGTATAGCTGATTTGCCATGGGTTAATACCCGTTAAGGCAACTGAATAATTAACTGTACTTCCTGCACATACTGTCCCGGATCCGCTCAGAGTTGCAGTAGGTACAGGTTGAACTGTAACCGTTGCAGGAGATCCAATTACAGAGCCTGAACAATTTCCATCCGTAACTGAAGTAATAGAATAATTACGAGTAGATGCTGGTGTAACTGTAAACGCAAAAGGAGAACTGGTAATACCCGTGCGGGTTACAGAGGATGTACCATCAGAATATACAATTGTCCATGGGGAAGTTCCAGATAAGGTAGCGGAAAGGGTTGCATTTCCACCTGAGCATATTGCGGAAGTACCCGTAAGGGCGGCAAAAGGTTGGGTAAATTGACCTATTGTAGCTGATCCTGAGAAAGTGCCTGAACAAGCAGCTGTAACGGAGGTAATCTGATAAGTAGTAGATCCTGTAGGAGTTACTGAGATTATTAAAGGAGATGCTGTAACACCTGTGATAGTGGTAGTTTGAGATCCGTTGGTATATCCCAATGCCCAAGGGGAAACTCCTGTTAAAGCAACTGAAATGGTTCCAGAAGCTCCAGGGCAAATCGTGGATGCCCCACTAATCGTCGCGGTTGGAGGGGAAGTTAAACTTACCACCGGTGTTCCACTAAAGGTTCCCGAACATGAACTGGTTATATTGGTAAGTGAATAAGTAGTTTGGGAAGATGGGGTAACTGAGAAACTGTAGGGATTAGCAGTAATTCCAGATATGGTTTGAGGAGTGGTTCCGTTGGTGTAGGTTAAACTCCAAGGGGAAGGTCCTGTTAGGCTAACACTTAAGTTCGCACTATTACCGGCACAGATTTGCTGCTGCCCACTCAAAACTGCGGTAGGTGCGGTCGTTACCTGAACCACCGAAGTAGGTAAAGGGGTAAGTGCAGAACAACGAGTGTCGGTAAAGGAAAGTAAGGAATACGTTCGGGTAACTGCGGGAGTAACAGTAGTAATCCAGGGGGAGGAAGTAATCCCGGTTTGAGTTACCGGTGTTACCCCATCAGTGTAGGTAAACGAATACGGAGATACGCCTGTAAATGCAACGGTAAGGGTAGCTGAATTCCCCGGACATATTGCAGTGGTTGAGGTTAAGCTAACGGTCGGTCTGGAATTAACCGACACAATTGCTGTCCCAGATGCGGTTCCAGGGCATGAAGTGCTTAACGTAATAGCCGAATAGGTTTGATTAACAGTCGGGGTTATGCCAATTAAATAAGGATTAGAGGTAATTCCACTTTGGTTAATGGTATTGGTTCCATCAGAATATCCTAAATTCCATGGACCTCCTCCTGTGAAATTAACAGTAAGATTGGCCGAAGAACTTAAACAAATAGACTGTGTTCCAGATAATGTTGCAGTGGGCGGTGGATTTAAGGTGATGGAAGCGGAGCCTGAAACTGTGCCCGATCCACAACTACTACTTAAGGTTAAGGGAGTATAATTGGTATTACTTCCTGGGGTTACCGTAAATGCAAATGGAGTACTTGAAATACCAGTAATACTTTGGGTACTGGTTCCATTGGAATAAGAGAAATTCCAAGGTGGAAGTCCGGTCAATGCTAAACTCAAGGTTGCCACTCCTCCTGTACAAATGTTTCCACTTCCACTTAAAGTAGCCGTTGGAAGAGGCCCCACATTGATGATTGCATTTCCATTTACAGTTCCGGTTCCTAAACAATTTGATACAGATACGAGAGAATAGGTTGCCGAAACAGAAGGGGTTAATACAATAAAATAGGGGGTGAAATTTATACCTGTTAATGTCACCGGAGTAGTTCCATCGGTATAAGTAAAGGAATACGGAAATGACCCTTGTTGTTGAATGGTTAGAACCACTCCAGTTCCTGAACAAACAGTTGCTCCCCCACTTAAAGTTGCACCTCCAGGAACGCAGGCATCTCCATCTGCATATCCATCTAATGCCCCACCAGAATATTTTGCATTGTTCACTATAGGTAAAGCAATAATGGCAAAATCGGTATCACTCATATCATTAATACCAGAGGATAATGCATCTCTAACCCTGATTCTACAAGTGTTAGATAAGTTTCCAGGAACTATCCAATTATAAACTCCTTGTTGTGCGGATACTGAAGTAACAATAGTATTGAAGGTTACTCCTCCATCAGTTGAGAACTCAATCCTTACATTGTTTTGAGACGAATAAGTCCAAAAAATACTATACTGTGTTCCTACCAATAAACTCTCTCCTCCATTTGGAGTAATAACTGTTACGGGAGAAATAGTAGACCTACTCACGTATCCATCAAAAGATCCACCTGAATATTTATTCGGATCTACGGTAGCTAGAGGAACCATGGTGAAAAAGGTCGCACTGGAATCTGCCCATAAACTGGGGTTCAAAACATCTACAACTCTAACTCTACATTGATTGGAAGAAACTCCAGGAACGGTATAATTGATTGCGCCCGTATTTCCAGGAACCGTGGCAAGTGTTGAATAGGTCACCCCACCGTCCGTAGTGATTGAAACTTGAACGTTATTTAAACTTGCATAATCCCAAGTAATGGTTTGCACTGTTCCTTGAATCCAAGTCTCCCCTCCTCTTGCATTTTGTACAATCAAACGTCGAAGGGTAGAGCCATACGCATACCCATCAAAAGAACCTCCATAATACCTTCCTGGATCAGGAGATAAATTCCCTTGACCAACATATCCATCATAACTACCACCACTATATTTTAAACTGGCAAGGGTTGGAATTGGAAGGATAGTGAAAGTAGCATTACTTGAATCTCTAACAGTAGGTATAGTAGAATCAAAAATCCTAAACAACGCTTGGGTAGTATTAACGCCAGGAATTAACCAGTTAATTTGCCCATTACTTCCCGTAGTGGTAGTGATATTCGTCCAGGAAGTCCCATTATCTGTAGAATAGGATAATTGAATGGTATTCGAACTATTATACGACCATCCTAATGTTGCCTGCGTTCCAGCATATAATACTTCTCCTCCATTAGGATAATTTACTACCATAGAACCTAAACTAGAACCTAAACTATATCCATCAAAAGAGCCTCCTGAATATTTCCCGGAAGCCAATACTGGTGCGGCTTGTATAACAAACACTGCATTACTGGAATCTCGTATTGTTGGAAACTGGGTATCAAAAACTCTAAATAATAACTGAGTGGAAACAAAGGTTCCAGGGGAAGGAGTCCAATTGAACATTCCCGGGAAACCAGGTTGTGTTGTGGTCAATAAAGTCCAAGAGCTACCATTATCAGAAGATATAGAGAGGGTAACTGGATTTAAACTTGCATAATCCCAAGACAAAGAAATTCGCTGACCATCTACAAAGGTTTCCCCTCCGTTTGGACTTGTCACTAAAATACTTTTGGGCGTTGAATATCCATCAAAACTCCCCCCTTCATTTTTAATTCCGGATAAAGTAGGTGCAGTAGCAATTGTGAATACCGCATTACTGGAGTCTCTGGCAATTGGAATACTAGTATCTACTACTCTTACTAAAACAGTGGTTGACACATGGCTCAAGGAGGGATTCCAATTCACATACCCTTGGGTAGCGGGCACCGCAGACCCAATACTAAACCAAGAGGTACCATTATCCGTAGAGGCAGATACTTGAACATTGTTTATGCTTTGATATTGCCAAGTAATTGAAATTCGGCTGGTAGCATAAAAAGTTTCTCCTCCATTAGGAGAAATAACTTGAACAGCAGACGGAAATCCAGAAGCGGAATATCCATCTAATGTACCTCCAGAATACTTATTAGGATCAACCGTTGGAAACGGACTTATGATCGTAAAATTAGATCTACTACTATCCACAATTGCACCATTACTAGCATCCCGAACTCGTATTCTGGCTTGTGTAGTGTTAACTGCTGGTAGGGTATAATTTCTTAAGGTTAACGTTGAGGTAAGTCCTGAAAAAATATTAGGGAATCCCCAGGTTGCTCCTCCATCCGTGGATAAATCAGCGGATACCGTTGTGGCATTATAACTAGAGTTATAATAGTACCACACTATAGATAGTGGCGTTCCTGCATAATAGGTTTCTCCTCCAATAGGAGAAGATAAAGTTATCCTAGAACCACTATAGGTATATCCATCAAATGTACCTCCTGCATATTTTGCTGCATTAACCGTAGCTAAAGGTGCAATGGAAAATACGTTCAAACTTGTATCTCCAATTGAGGGATCATTTGCATCTACAACTCTAACGCGGCAAACATTAGATACCACTGCAGGTACAGTCCAGTTAACGTTTCCATCATATCCAGAAATAGGACTTCCTATATTCGTCCAGTTACTTCCATTGTCAGTTGAATAGGCTGGCTGAACGGTTCGCATACTGGTATATGTCCAAGTAAGGGTTGCCCTTTGCCCAGTATACAGGGTATCTCCCCCATTCATATAAACCAAATCTAATATACGGGTGGAAGAACCCATCCCATATCCATCATATGAACCTCCAAAGGTTCGATTCGTACTTTGTATCGTAAATACCGCATCACTTACATCATTAATCAACCCATTGGTAACATCTACAATTCTGACTAAACATTGTGTAGAGGCAGGTTGCCCATTGGGCACAAAATAGGTAAAGGAAGATTGGGTGGCTGGCAAAGCAGAAGCAATCGTATTCCAAGTACTGCCATTATCAGTTGAGATCTGAACATTAATATTATTCAAATTTTGATATGACCAGGTGATGTTCATATTCGCTCCTGATACCTGAACTTCCCCCCCATTTGGAGAAATTACCCGCACCGGGTTTGCGCTGGAGCGCATCATATACCCATCCAAACTTCCACCTGCATATTTTGCAACGTTTACAGTAGGGGTATTTATAATAGAAAAGGTATTGTTACTTTGATCAACTATGGTAGAATTAAAAATATCCGTAACTCTTATTAAACATAGATTACTGGTTAAAACAGGTACATTCCATATCGTATATCCTTGTATAGCAGAAACAGTATTAATATTAGTCCAAGTAGAACCATTATCTACAGAATATTCAACATCTACTAAATTTAAACTATTATAATTCCAGGTAATATATTGACGCGTACCGATTACCATTAACTCGTTTCCATTGGGATAAGAAACCGTAAGTGGAACAAAATTGCAAACCGATTGACCATATCCATCATAGGTTCCACCCAAGTATTTATTTACATCTATTGTAGATACTGGAATAATTGAAAAGTTATTATTTACACCATCCCGAACGGTTGAAACAATATTATCCACCACCCTGATTTGGCAATTATTACTGACTGTGGCCGGAACCGTCCAGTTAAAAAAACTTTGGGTATTTAAAAATGAAGATGCACCCGGAATCGTTGACCAAGAACTACCATTATTGGTAGAAATTTCCAGTCGAACGGTATTAAATCCTGAGTAAGTCCACAAGATAGAATTAACAGTTCCTACCTGTAAGTTTTCAAATCCATTGGGATAAATCAAGGTAACAGATTGTGCCTGTACCTGACTCGACATCACCAATACTCCAAAACAAAATATCCAGCGTATTATATTTTTCATACAAGGGTCATTACCCTGACAAACAACTATTGAAGGAAATCAGTAAGTGGTCCTCTCGAATTAAACAAGTATGCAGGTACACAAGCAAATAATAACTTTATTTACTTGTGTACTTGCAACTTATTGAGAAGTCAATATCAATTTAGCGTAAGAATACCAGAGGTATTACCACTGAGATCTAACCGCACGGAAACCATTCCACCACTGACGTGAATTCAGGGTACTGGAGTTTTCAACGCAGCTTCTATAAGAAACTTGGAAAGGAGTTGGAGGGGTTGTACAAGCAGGATCTCCTCTTTGTCCAATGCCTGCAAAACTGGTTACCTCACCAGAGTTAGTATTAACTGTTGAATTATTTGAATTCCCAGCGATGCCAGGCCAAAAAGCAACGTTTGCATTTCCATTGGTTGAAAGTATACCATTTCCATGTAATCCTGTAAAGGAACGACCAGCGGTAGTAGTAATGGTTACTACCATCTCTCCTACGTTACTAGAAAGATCTGTAACTCCCCACCAAGAAGTACCTCCATCTGTTCTGTTTTCTCCAGCACCAGTACATAACCCAACCCGAACTGGACGAGTAGATCCCCCATCTCCCCCACTAATACTATAACTCATCATCCAGGAGTTGTTGGCAGTGCTATTGGCTACTTCTGTACCGTTTTCTGTACCTGTGATAGATAATGTTGTAGCACCTGGATTTACAGAGGTATTTCCCCATGCATATTCATTCACTACAGGTGCCAATGGCCCTCTACAAGCTTTTTCATATTCAGTTTCAGTCATCGGACGTAATCCTGACCAATCTGCATAAGCAGCTGCATCCATCCAATTGATAAAGTTGGCAGCACGATCCGGACGATCTGTTAGATATACGGTACCTCCTGAAAATGAGTTAATCTTTTGTCCATTGCTATTGAAGTTTCCGATGTAACGAGCAGATTGTTGTGTCGGAGTTAATATATTCAAGAAATCAGCATATTGCTCCTGAGTGATTTCATACTTCATCATGTAAAATGGACTGAAGCCTACTGGATATAAATTGTTGTCGATGATACCATCCCCATTATTATCTACTCCACCATCTCCATCAATTCTTAACAAGTTATTACCATTGGTAAAATTGCAAGAGGCACTGATGGTTGGAGATAAATTTTGATTCACGGTATAAGAGTTAGCCACTCCGTTGGTTCCTCTCAAAGCGCAAGAAGATTCACTAGAACCATTTCCATCGCCTATTGTGAAGTTACCTGAAGCGATATATACCATTTCAATAGCATACACCCGTACTTCTGGAACATCCGTATTTAATACCCCTTGAACGGAATAATGCCAACGGAATTGAACGTTGTTTTGGGTTAAGGTACCTGAACCTGCTGCATTCCGAAATACAATACTTCCTACAGAATCAGGACTTAACACAACGTTAACCCCAGTACCAGTACCTGTACTTACAGATCCTGCAAGGGTATCTAAGCGGCAATGATTCCAAGCATTTGCGCCTACTCTGTATTTTGCAAACACCCAAGCACCGTCCCAATTCACAGCATCTCGCCAAGAATTGTTCCAAGTAATATTGTACTGAATCTGCCAAGTACCGGCGGTGGTATTTTGGGAAACTAAGGAAACCGAACTCACGGAAATACCGTTTGCCCAGAGCGTTCCAAAACTGCAAGACAGTAGAAGGAACATTAAACGATAGGAAAGACTTCTCATATTCAATTAAAAGTTTACAAAGGAATTCACAACAGGATTACCTAAAAGTTAACATGCTTGCCACGGCGATCCCTAACTTGGCAGACGAAGTAAAGTTACGAGAGGATGTCTATTCAAATGTTAAGAAATTGTTAACTCCCTATTTCATCTAATTTTTAGGTGGAACTACTTAGTAATTAGCAGTTTCCTTTTTCCACTAAAAATCGTTGACTTGCCAACACCCGTAAATCTGCTAAAACACACCAAGTCATCGCCTCAACAATTGGAACTGCCCTCGGTAATACACAAGGATCATGTCGCCCTTTTGCCTTCATTTCAACTTTTTCCCCTTCTAAACTTACCGTTTCTTGGGCAGATAAAATGGTAGATACTGGTTTAAATGCGATACGAAAAACGATAGGTTCCCCATTGGTAATTCCCCCTTGAATTCCCCCGGAATGATTGGTCTGAGTTCGTATTCTACCTTCATTATCCGTATAAAATATATCGTTGTGTTGTGATCCTTTCATCTGGCTTCCAGAAAACCCACTGCCAAATTCTATTCCCTTAACTGCCGGTATACTTAATAAGGCATATCCTAACAAAGCTTGTATCTTCATGTACATAGGTTCCCCCCACCCTACTGGCACTCCTTCAATATACCCCGAAATACATCCTCCTACTGTATCACCTTTTTCTTTAGCGGATAGAATCAATTCCTCCATCTTTCGAGAAATTTCAGCCTCTGGACATCTTATCGATGAAGATTCAATATCTGACCATTGTTTTGGGATATAATCTACAGGCAAACTTATTTCTCCAACGGAGGATACCCAACTCCATACGTTTACTGGATATTCTTGTTGAATCCACTTTTGCGCAACCACACCTGCTACAACTCTTCCGATTGTCTCTCTAGCAGAAGCCCGTCCTCCTCCTGCCGCATCTCTAATTCCATATTTTTGTTGATAAGTATAGTCTGCATGAGAAGGCCGATATAGTTTTTCCAATGCATCATAATCCGATGACCTTACATCCTTATTCTTAACCCAGACTGTTAAAGGACTTCCTAAAGTGATTCCGTTTTTCCAACCTGATAAAATCTCGGGTGAATCTTCTTCTTTTCGAGAAGTAGTATAAATACTTTGCCCTGGTCGGCGGCGCAGTAAAGCCGTAGTTAACTCTTCTACTTCCAGCGGTAATCCTGCAGGAACCCCATCCACCACTACTCCAATTCCAGGCCCATGTGATTCTCCAAACGTGGTGAAGCGAAAATATTGTCCAAAGGAATTAAACATCTTTAATAAAAATAAGTACTAAAAATAAAGTTTATTTGTAGGTATGAATCCCTTCTGCTTGCGTTTATTATTTTTATTCATGATAGGTGTCTTCCTACATCTGAAGGTAAACGCTCAAGCTCGGGTTTCTATCGGCATAGAACAAATTGCCCAAAGAACCGCTTATTTAAACCGACAAGTAAAATTAAGCAACTATGAATTAGAACCTACTTGGGGAAGAGCTACAGGGATACAAGTGAGAATGGACTGGCGTAAAAAAATTGCGATTCAATCCGGTCTATTAATCTCACAACAAGGGCAAAAGTACTCTTACAATGTTGCAGATAAGGACTCTTTAGGGAATCCGATTACGAAGTATTTATATACCCGAAGGTTTGATTTAAGCTATTATAAAGTACCCCTAACCTTTCACTTGAAAATTCCGATTAGTTCGTCTTTTCACGCGGAAGTATTTTCAGGCCCTCAGTTTGCTTTTATGCAAAATGCTGTTTATCTGCTAGATGCAGATACAATTGTTAGAAAAAACATGAGCTTTCAAGAAACCTTCGAACCTATGGATTGGCAATGGATAAATGGACTTGGTATCGTGGGAAGCCCTACTCCTCATTTTTATTTTTTTATTTCTGCACGTATGGATATTTCTATGTTAGATGCAGATAATAGAAAGTTTAAATCGAGCTTATGGGTACCTTCTAAAAATTTTACTGCTGGAATATCTTTCGGACTTCGATATCAAATCAATCCACCCAAGAAAGTTAAAATCTAACTCTCGCTTTTAACTCTCCTCTTTCAATTTTATGTAAAACATTTTGCAAGGTATTCAGCAAAGAATAGGTCTGTGCTTTAAAGGTAGAATCTTGAATTACTTTACCCGCTAAACTTGCCGAAAAGTGAGAACTATCCGGTATAATGTGGGATAACGAAGATAAGGTTTGGGTCGTTAACATCACCGCACTATCAGTTTTTTGAAGTACTTGTTTTAGGTTATAAATGGATGAGGAGGCTTGATTCATCAAACTATCCGCACGTTTTAAAGTGGTATTAGATTGTTGTAAGATTTGATTTAAATGAACGGGAAGTTCGGTATACGTTTTAGAGCTTAACTGTTGTTGTAAAGAAGAAACCAAACTACGAATTGCCATCACAGTTTCAGATAAGGAATTCAGTTGTTCTGGAACCAATAGTTGATCGGCTTTATGTAAAACCCTTACCATCATTGGGAAAATCGTATCTCCCATTATTTTTAATGGGGTAGATATGGAAGCTAATACTTGTTGAATATCCGAATTCCCCATGGCGAGTAAGGTATCTCCAGATATACAAGAAGATTGGGAATTTCCTTGCTTGAGTAGAATCACTTTTCCTCCGGTGATTTCCTGATTTCCGATAGACGCCGTTGCTCCTTTTTGAAGCGCATATAGGGTATCCATATTAATTTGAATGCACCAAGAAAAGGGCATACTTTTTTTCTGGGAGATAGAAGAAACTTTTCCTACTTCATACCCCTCTAACCAAACTGGATCTCCAATTCGAATCCCGCCAATGTTAGTGGCTTCTATATAAAAGGTAGAATGCGGTTTTAACTCACCTGTATCCCCAAGCCAAGTAAGAAATCCCCAGAGAAGTCCGAGGATTAAGAGCAACATCCACCCGATTTTAACTTCAGGTTTCAACTTAATGTTTTGCCAATTCGCCCTTTAAAAAATCGATAACAGCTACTGGAGTTGGATCTACTTTATTTTCTTGCGCTAAATACCAGGATACCCAATCTCCTAAATGCAACAAGTAAATAAGTTCAGCTAATACACTTTCCCCTTTGGTATATACTTCGTTAATATGGGAACAACTTTTTTCTATGATGGATTTATTAATATCAAATCGCATTTGTACCCGATCATAATCGTAGCGACTTCGCAATAAGATCACTTGAAGATCGTCCATCAATTGACGTGGATACACCCATCCTACCAATTCATTATGATTCATTTCTGGGATCACGTGATGCCAGCACAACTGCTTACTATTTTCGTTGATTTGCTGACGCCAGCGAATTGCCGCCGGCTCCATTCTATCTGAACTATATAATACCGGAATTTTACCGGCTAATTTATGTGCCAGATTTTGGGCAGGAAGATGATCATCAAAATTTTCAAGTACTTGAATGGCCTCTTCTAAATCAGCATGATAATCTGGAATCAAATTCCATTGATGGAGAACTGATAATTGTTGAACTACCGACAAGCCTGCTGCTGCACGAGGAGGATAACCACCTGGAATCAAAATTAAATCAAAGCCATGTGCTTTGGCGATTTCAGCAATTTGACCACCAGAAGTAATGCACACAATTTTAGCTCCTTGTTCAATACAAGCATGCATCGCTTCCAAAGTTTCTTCTGTATTACCAGAATATGAAGAAATAATCACTAAGGTTGTTGGCTTAATGTGTGCTGGCATCACATAAGACCTCAGGATAGAAATCGGAACTGAGCAATTAACCTCAGCAACTTTGCGAGCAATTTCTCCCCCAAAGGCTGATCCCCCCAAACCTGCAATAACCACTTCTGTTATTTCAGTGGATACTTGGGCTGGTTGGTATTTACTGGCAATTTCGGCTGCGATCTTCAATTGACCCGCAAACCCTTCGATAAGTTCTTTCATACGCTAACAAAATTAAACTAAATTACAATGCTCACCAACCACGCCCTTAAGTAAACTTAATATTACGAAAACATAAACATTACAATATTTCGTTTATTTTGTGTTGTCGGTAAATAAGGTAATTCGAAATATATTGTTTCCTGTATATTACCTGAATTTAAAATTTTAGATTTCATTGATTTCTTATTAAATCCCTCGTAAATTTACCTTTGAAATAAACTTATTCCAAAATTGAATACGATTCCAGAAAATAACCCCACCCCGCAGAACTCAACACTTATTATGAGCGAACTAAATATCGACAAACTTGAAGCTTGCCTTATTAATCTCAGAGATGTGTTCCGCCGCCATCAAATGGTCATCAAAGGAAAATATAATGTCTCTACTGTAGAGATGGATATTATCCAACTAATTGCGATGGAAGGACAAAAGAAAATGAAAGACATTGGTGAATCCTTTAACATCAAATTTAGCACCCTCACCAGTATAGTAGATAAAATCGAGGGACAAAAATTAGTAAAAAGGGTGAATTCCAAAACAGATCGCAGGTCTGTGTATTTAACCATTACTCCAAAGGGTCAAGCATTATATGAAAATTATAAAAACTATATCCATGTAATTGCTATGTTAATGCAAAGAACCATTGCCCCCGAAAATTTCGATATTTTCGTTTCTGAATTTGAAAAGATAACCAGTAAATCCGCTACCTTGAATGCCTCCGCGCATACATGAGTTCAGAAATCAATCCTTGGTATAAAGAATGGTTCGCTTCCCCCTATTACCCTCTGTTGTATCCCCACAGAGACTCTGAGGAAGCACAACTATTTATTTCTCATATTCTTCGTTTTTTACCAATTCCCCCGGCTGCTCAGGTATTAGATATCGCCTGTGGAGAAGGAAGACATGCTCATGTATTACACGATTTAGGCTTTCAAGTAACCGGCATTGATGCTTCAAAACCCTTTATCCATAAGGCCTCTACCCCACCTAAGCTTGGGCTTACCTTTCAAGTAGGCGATATTCGTAATCCCTTTCCTCCGGGTCCTTATCATCTGATTCTAAATTTGTTTACTTCTTTTGGATATTTTCAGGATATTCAAGATCAATTCAAAGTATTACATAATGTTACAGAGGTACTAGATCCAAGGGGATATTTTATTTTAGATTTTTTTAATGCGAATTGGGTAGAAAAAATCTTAATTCCCGAAAAAGAATTAGAAATCAATAATATCCATTTTCACATCCGAAAGAAAATAATAAACAAAAGAATAATAAAAAGAATTACTATTTCGGAAGGGTCTCAAACCTCTGAATATTGCGAAGATGTTGCCTTATTTACCCGAATAGATTTAGAAAACATGGGGAAAGAAGTAGGGCTTATTCCCTTTGCCACTTGGGGAAGTTATACAGCGGAGCCTTTCGATGAAGTACATTCTGAAAGATGTATTTTGTTCTTTCAGTATCCTCAACCCTAATCAATGCATGAATTATTTTTACCCATGGGAGTTTTCCCTTTATCATGCCTTCATCGCCCTAGGATTAGGATATCTGGAAATCATCGCTGCCCTAGCATTGCCTTGGAGTTGGCTTCCGATTATATTGGCTATCAAGATAAGTACCCTTTGGGGAAATAATAACGGAGTTTATCAATTATTAAATTGGGGCGCAGGATTGGTATTTTCAATATTACTTACGGTTACCCTTGCACGCGTTTTACAATTCGATGCGCCTTGTCATTATGCTGCCCTTACAGATCTGATACCGGCATTGATGCAATTTTGTTCCTTCCCCTTCTCCCTTCCCGATTATCCTTCGGTTGCCTTAGGATTTTGTGCCGCAGGATTTTCAACCACTTCCCGACAAAAAGTAATTTCATTTATTTTGGGAGTTTTAATCTTGGCACGTTGGCTTTCCTTTCAAGCATTTTTAATCGATGTAACCCTCTCTTTTGGGATAGGATTCTTATTACAGAGGGGCTGGTCTGCTTATTTCTTCCCTTGGCTTTTCCCAGACCCTCAACGTTAATCTCTGAATGGAAATCTTAATAATTGCCCTTCTGTCTTTTTTTTCAGTAATGATTGTTCGGTGGATTCCTCCGTTTCCACAAGAACATTTACGGTATTTAATTGCCTTTACGGGTGGGTTCTTACTTTCGGTTTGTGTGGTGCATTTACTTCCTGAATTGTTTGTAGTTACCAACCCGGATATAAGTAAATATATATTAATTGGATTTTTTATTCAGATATTATTGGATCAACTGAGTGCAGGAGCAGAACATGGACATTTACATATTCATGCTGAAAAACCCTGGCAACCTTGGATCATTTTAGGGGGATTATGTTTACATAGTATTTTAGAAGGCTTACCTTTAAAAGGTCATGCGGAACTGCATGGTCATCATCCTACCGATTTTATGGCAGCGGTAACGCTTCACAAAGTTCCCGAAGGACTTATCTTAGGATTGTTACTCTCAAGGCTTTCTCTATCCCGATTTAAATTTGGGGCTATCGCTTTACTCTTTGCTTTGATGACCCCAGCCGGAAGTTTACTCGCAAGTATTTGGCAAACCGAACCCGATTTACAGCTTAGCGCAAAGTTAATGGCACTGGTGGTGGGATTATTTTTGCATTTATCTACTTCTATCCTATTTGAAGCCGGATCTCACGCCCATAAAATATCCGTTACTCGAATATTAGTAATTGCAGCCGGAATACTTTCGGCATATTGGCTTATTTAATTTAAATTCAAAGCATGAATTACACGTATCTTATTGTTGAACCCCATGTGCTACCAGGTGTTTCTCTGGTACGCTTAAATCGCCCCAAAGAACTGAATGCTTTATGCCTTGAGTTAATGGATGAATTGGTGTTAGCGATTAAATCTCTAGATCAAGACGAGGCAACTCGTTGTATCGTTATTACCGGAAATGAAAAAGCTTTTGCCGCCGGCGCGGATATTAAACAAATGTCCACAAAGTCACCAATTGACATGCTGAAGATTGATCAATTTACCAAGTGGGATCAGATTCGAAAAACCCGTAAACCCCTGATTGCTGCCGTAAGTGGATTTGCCTTAGGCGGTGGATGTGAATTGGCGATGTTATGTGATATGATTATTGCGAGTGAATCTGCTCAGTTTGGTCAGCCAGAAATTAAGTTAGGGGTGATGCCTGGCGCAGGAGGAACACAACGTTTAACCCGTGCTGTTGGCAAAGCCGTTGCCATGGAAATGGTGCTGACAGGTAGATTTATTTCTGCCAGAGAAGCCCTTTCTGTTGGATTAATTAATCGTGTAGTTCCCGTAGAATTATATCTACAAGAAGCCCTTCAATTGGGTGCTAAAGTCGCAGCACAAGCGCCTATCGCTTTACAACTCGCCAAAGAAGCCGTGCTCAAAGCATTTGATACCTCCTTAGAAGAAGGACTTCTATTCGAAAGAAAAAACTTCTATCTCCTCTTTGCTACCGAAGATCAGAAAGAAGGAATGAATGCCTTTACCGAAAAACGTAGTCCTAATTTTCAGGGAATATAGTTTTTCATTCGGAACTATTCCCATTACTCACCAGTTGTTAAGAATAATTATGAACAAGGTTTAATTCTTATGACCAAACGGGAATATTCTTCTAAAGAAATACAAGCGTTAATTGCCCAACGGGGATTAAAAGTAACCCAGCAACGATTGGTTATTTTACAGTTTATGTTAACTCGAGAAACCCATCCCAGTGCGGAAGAAATCCATAGAGAATTGGTAGATCAGTATCCCTCTCTTTCCTTAGGTACCGTTTATAAGACTTTAGATTCCTTAACCTCGTCTGGATTGCTTCATAAGGTGTTTTGTGTAGATGGAATTAAAAGATATGATGTAAATCTGCAACCGCATGCGCATTTATATTGTACCACCACACATCAAATTATTGATTTTGAAGATTCCGAATTACAACAAATCATTTTGGCGTATCTTCAAGACAAGAACATTCAGAATTTTCAAATCGAAGGAGTTCAATTGCAAATTCAAGGTACCATTCAAAACCTTGAAAAGGCTGTGAAGATTGAATCCGCATTAACCGTGTAACCTTTTAACTTTATATATATGGCAGTTTTAGTAGGAAAAAAAGCACCTGACTTCAAAGCAGATGCAGTAGTAAATGGTGGAGATTTCGTTGATAATTTCTCCTTATCGCAGTTTCACGGAAAAAAATACGTGGTTCTGTTTTTTTATCCTTTAGATTTTACCTTCGTATGCCCTACGGAAATCATTGCATTTCAAGATAAGTTGGCAGAATTCGAAGCGAAAAATGTTCAGGTAATTGGCGTGTCGGTTGATTCTAAACATTCTCATTGGGCTTGGTTAAATACGCCTAAAGAAAAAGGAGGAATTCAAGGAGTGATGTATCCTTTGGTTGCAGATTTATCTAAAACCATCGCAAAAAATTATGATGTGTTAGGTGGAGATTATGAGTTCTCCATTGACGAGGACAATAATACAGAAGTGATGTTGTTTCATGGCAAACCTTTAGCGTATCGTGGTCTTTTCTTGATTGATAAAGATGGTATTGTTCGTCATCAATTGGTTAATGATTTGCCATTGGGAAGAAGTATTGATGAAGCCTTAAGAATGGTAGATGCTTTACAACATTTTGAAACCAAAGGAGAAGTTTGTCCTGCGAATTGGGAAGAAGGAAAAGACGCGATGAAGGAAAGCAGACAAGGTGTTGCAGAGTATTTATCTGCACATTGATTTTTAAAAATTTTGGAATAAAAAAGCCCCAATAGAATCAATTGGGGCTTTTTTAATGACCATTTGCGGGTATTATAAGGAAATTTATTTTTCTCCTTGACTATTTTGTTTACAAGCCTTAATTTTACCTAACCTTATAGGTATTTTTTTAAGTAGGTTAGTTTAGTTTGTTTGGCAAGTCCCTCCCCGGGACTTGTATTTTTTTAGGGAGATATCAATTTGTAATTACTTTTAAACCTCTGGGGTTTAACAACAAAGAATTTTTTAATTCCACGAAACTCTTAGTCCAATTCCATGTTGAACACTTGCATTAGTGATTGGTCGCAGTTCCGGAATTGAGGTAACGTTTATGCCGGGTCTTAACTCATAAAACAAATGTGTCCGTTTCCAAAATTCTCGTTTCTTTCCTATTCTAAAATCAATTCCCAAAGGAATGTAGATGGAAAGTCCAATATTGGTTTTGTTTCTAAATTTTTCTGTTTTGATATTACCTGAACTTGAGTATCCGTAGGAAGACAAACTGTTGCCATTTGCATAACGAGCTTCTGCCTTGCCATTGCTGTTATAATAAATATTTGTGTTAGCGTTAAAAGAGACTCCAGCCGTAATACCCATACCTGTAAATATAGACCAGCGGGATTCAGGATTCGTTCTAAAAATTAAAGAACCGTCCAACCGAAGTTGTTCTGATGAATAACTCATACTGTAATTCTTTGTATTAATAGAATCAATATAAACTGTTTGTCCTGTTTGAGAGGAGGTTAATGTGTCATATGGTTTACGAACTTCATCGAATAAACCGCCTGTCAAAGTTGTTCCAGAAATATAACTAATACCCACTCGTAACAATGGATTTCCCTCATAAAATGTTTTTGGTTTGTCATTGAATTGGAGTCCTAATAATACTGAAAACATATTATTACTTGACGAACTAAAACCACCCGGTTGATAAAAATCCGGCATAATGTTGTTCAATAAAACCGATTGAGGAGCAAGTGTCTTGAAGTCCGAAGGTGTCCCGTCATTGTTACGCGCTGAAAAAAAACCTGACTGGATATAAATGTCGGTGATGCTAATTTTTTTTATTTTCTTTGGTTGTTGTTCCTGTCCGAAAACGGAGAAAGAAACGGTCATCAACATTACTGCTGAAAAAATGTTGGTTAGATTCATTTTTTTTATTTTTCTATAAAATTGTTAAACGGCACTTGTTTAAGAATATTGTGAGGAACAACTAGCAACGAACCACTAACAACTAACAACTAACCCCTAATCCCTAACTGCTAAGGCAAGAAATTCTGTTTCAAAGTTGGAAATAAAACAAAAAGTTTTTTCACACTCGATAGCTATCGATAGCTATCGGGACGAGTCTGCCGTAACCTTCAAGTTCCGGATCTAAAACGAAATTTGACCTCCATAAAAATGATACGTATCTTAACATAAAATAAACACGTGCCATGACAACTAAACTAACCTTGACAATAGACGACGCTGTGATTTTAATTGCAAAAAAGTATGCTAAACAACAGGGGAAAAGTTTGTCTTACATAGTTGAAAATTACCTAATGTCGTTAACCTCTAATGAAAATACTGAAGAAATTATTTCACCCAGAATATTAAAATTAATGGGCTCTATTGAACTACCAAACAACTTTGACTATAAAAAAGAATTAACAAAGGGTCTTGCTAAAAAATATAAATCATGAAAAATATTTTCCTGGATACTAATGTGCTAATAGATTTTTTTGCAGATAGAAAACCATTTTCCATAAATGCCGCTAAACTGTTCGACTAATCTTTAAAAAAGAAAATCAATATTTATATTTCTGCAATTTCTTATAACAATATTTATTACATCATACGACAATCGCTCTACCATTCAGAAACTATTAAATTGCTAAATGAAATAAGTGAATGGACCAATGTTATTGACCTTACCAAAGACATAATAAATAAATCACTTAAATCAGATTTTAAAGATTTTGAAAATGCTATTCAATACAATTGTGCTAAATCACTCAAAAAAATTGACTGCATCGTTACGATAAACACAAAAGACTTTAAAACAAGTTCCTTACCAATATTGACACCCAAAGAAGCAATGTCTTTAATCGAAAGCACCTACACATAACAAACCCCAACCGTAAGTCGGGAATGAAGTCCGCTGTCAGAACCGGATTTTTTATCTGAATAACCGCTTGCATCTTACAAACATTTTTTATTATAAATACAGTTAAAATATAACTATTTACTATCTATGGATTATCCCACCTCCAGCGTAAAGAATTTTTAAAAATTACACAGTACAAGATATTAGTTGCCCTCCTCACCCGTCCCCCATTCCTTCCGAATGAGCAAGTGTGAATTTTGTAACTCTTCGGAACAATTATGTAATGCAACTAGTTATAGGATAACCATATTTGTTTGGCTGTGAAAACTACCCTCCTCAATACTTTAAAAATGGCCCATACTAGAAGTTTGAAAATTATTAGAGAAGGCACAAAAAAATATTTTACTTTCAAATAAAAATAGAATTTAATGGATTGGAAAAATATGGCAGGTTTGAGTGATAAGTTTATTAATGTATTTTTGGGAATTAATTACATCATTACATTCTTTCAAGTTAAATAACAAAATGAAAAAATTATTTTTGATAATAGTATTAATCTTATCTAGTGTTTGTTGTTTTTCTCAGAGTCGGTACATTTCAGAAACCACTAAGAAAATTGTATATACCAGAGATGGTGGTGTTTGTAAATGTTGCGGAGGCTCAATAAGTCTTGAATATGATCATATTATTCCCTTCTCTTGCGGAGGAAGTAGCACTGTTTCAAATATTCAGTTACTATGTCAGAAATGCAATCGGAGTAAATCGAATAGTTGTTATTGTAAAGTACACAATAGGAAAGTTGGAACAAATTGTTGCGAAAACGAGTCGAATAAAAAGTCAACTACAACTTCTAGCCAATGTTTTGGAATAACAAAAAGTGGAATGAGATGCAGAAACAAGACAACCAATTCTAATGGCCGATGCCATTTACACCAATAATAATAATCCCATTTAAAAAGAGATGAACAACAGTAAATTATTTGCACTAGACCTGAAAACGGAAGAAATTCTTATTTCAGATTCTTCAAAAGGAAGTAACAAAATTGATTTTATTGAACGTATCGGACGGAAAGAAAATGAAATACTTTACAATGCTGTTGTTACTTTAACCAGCATTACGAATGCACCCAATTTTGATATTGCAATCTTCAAAGCAATGGATAAGGTTTGCCAAATCATCTATAACAAACATAAGGAATCTTTATAGATTGATAAATTCAAAATACTTACAAAAAACTCTCTCCCCATCGAGAACAATGATATGATTCGAATCAAATTATATTATCGGTATCAATTTTTAATTGAATGCTTGGATTTCACCAATAAACAAAGGATGATTTGTGGATAGTTTTTATTTTAACTAGCAACCCCAAAAATTGACAATAACAGCTTAATACTCATCAGCCAGTTACCAATAACCTCAACAGATAATTATCTCTTAGCGAATAATCGATAAGCTACCGGTATAATTGCCTTTGCCTATCTGCAACACATAAAAATAAGTTCCTTCTACCGCAAGGTTTCCGTTTAAGTCGCGACCATCCCAGCCCTGGTTTCTATTCCGGCTCTCAAAGTACTTTACACCCCAACGGTCAAACACTTCTACCACAAAGGCTTCATCCCCATCATACTGTACCTTCCATACATCATTGGCGCCATCCCCATTCGGACTAAACACATTCGAGACCGACAACTCTGGCGTAAATACGGTGTAAGGTCCTCTGCTAACAGTACCAGAACATCCTCCCTCTTGTTTGGCAATCAACTTCACTACATACGTTCCCGCTTTGCCATATTGATGCGTAGGGTCTTTCTGATCTGAATACATCCCATCTCCAAAATCCC
>Ga0214923_10003095_pt1 | contig 21250 bp, 16 predicted proteins | sample LL1510_MetaG_FD_177993 | JGI IMG/M metagenome (GOLD analysis project Ga0214923, IMG submission 177993) | Freshwater microbial communities from Lake Lanier, Atlanta, Georgia, United States - LL-1510 | ecosystem: Environmental > Aquatic > Freshwater > Lake | place: USA: Georgia | collected...
CTCCTGAAAGACCATCGACATAGAACGGGCACGCAACTGCCTGATTTCTTCCTTATTCATTTGAAGAATATTTAGTTCCGCCTTGGAACCGAAATCATTGGGCCTAGAATGATCCCTTATCCCTCCGAACCAAATGATTTTACCTGAAGTAATTCTGGCTTCTGCTGGTAACAAACCCATCAAGGCCAGAGAGGTAAGAGATTTACCCGAACCTGATTCTCCCACTAATGATAATATCGCGCCATGAGGAAGCGAGAAATTTAAACCATCTAATACCCGAATTCCTTTTGTGAACCCAAATTCAATTGTAAGATCAGATATATTGATTAGCTCCATTAAAAAAAACCGTGACACTAAAACATTCACAATAATAGCCCCAAAGATGCGCTTAATAAGGCGTATTTAAGTATGCATACTATACTCTACCAACTATCTTTGTCCTTCAATTAGAAACCTCTTTAGATATAAAATTCTCAAATGAAAGAAACAAGCAATTCAAGCAAAGCACCCATTGTTTTAGTTATTTTGCTGCTCTTGTTGTGCGGCACCTTATTTTTTATTTGGAACAACAATAGAGCGCTGAAGGAAGAGTCCAAAAAAGCGCTTCTCGAAAAAGAGGTTCAAATTCAGCAAGCGATGAGTGAGATTGGAATGTTTAAAGGTCAGAATGCACAACTCGACTCGATGGTGGCTGTAGCGCAACAAGAACTGAGCAATAAAAGTGCGGCTCTTGATAGTTTACTGAATGTGAGTCGGTTGAGTGAAAGGCAATTGAAAAAGTTCAAGGAAGAAAACAAACAACTGTTACGCTTTAAAGACATCTATTTGAGAAAAATAGATTCGCTCATACAAGCCAACCAGACATTGCTGGCTGAGAATAGTGGTTTGAAGGAAGAGCTGAATGGTGAACGAGCTACTTCGGGTAAATTAAGAGACGAAAATGCCAATTTGAATTCTAAAGTCGCTTTAGGATCGCTTTTAAAGGTTCGGGACTTTAAATTGTCGGGTGTACGGCAATCTGGCAAGAATGAGAAAGTTATTTCTAAAGCCAAGCGTGTAGAAAAAGTGAAGATTTGCTTAACACTCCTTGAAAATGCTTTAGCCAAAAGTGGCTCAAGGATGGTATACATACGGATTCTAGATGCCAATGGGGTGCCCATGTTTGAAGATGGCACAGGATCAGGAACTACCACTTTAAACGGAAAGGAATTCAAATACACTGCCATGGCTCCAGTCGATTACAAACAATCGGACACACCTTTGTGTGTATACTGGAAAAAAAGCGGGACCTGGGCGGTTGGAAATTACAAAGCCGAAGTTTATTGCGATGGTCAATTATTGGGCGCTGCTGAGCTCTCTCTGAAATAGAGCGATTATTCAAAGTTCCGTATAAGTCTCTGAAGCACTTGTACTTCAGGGATTTTATGAAATTCCTCGGCGTCACGATACGACGACTCTAAATTGGCACATAGCCGCAACAAAATCTCTGTATTGCTGCACGCTCTATAGTATTGTTCAGAGGGTTCCACCTGCACCATTTTCAAAAATTGATCAACGTCTCTTTTCCCAAAAACCGAGCCCAAATTAAACGCGTTGATATAAAACAAAGGGCGGCTTAGATGAGACTGTTGGGCATTGTCTTTTATAAATGGATTCATAAAACCGTCCCGTTCCAGATAGGCCAAAACAAAATGCTGGGGTAGATTGACACCATAAATAGGCAGGTCCAGCTTTTGGGCGATCAGCATATACACCAATCCAACCATTAATGGGTTTCCTTTTCTGGTTTCAAGTACTTTATTGATGAAGTTGTTGTTGGGATTTAAATACTCGTCGGTATTACCCCGGAATTTATGAACCCGAAAAAGCACATGGTTGAGGTGTCTCACTTGTTCGAGTGCGGTCATTTGCTCATTGAATCCCATCCAAACCTCGATTCGGATCGCCTGTAGGGTTTGCCTAATGGCCTGTTCATCGAGATTTGGGTATTGGTAACGGGCAATGATGCACAGTGCAGTCAGCAAATCTGATCGGTCGCCCTTCAACCACTCCTTCAAATTGTGTTGAATGTTGTTCCATTGAAGCCTGTGAATGACTTTCTCGAAGCTTCGTCGCTCGTTCACCTCTTCTGTTTGAATCCAAAGATCTTCCAATTGGGCCACAGCTTTCACCCCAAGAGCATCCAAATCCTGTTGCACTTGCTGGTGAATTTCTGGGTCAGGATCGTCCAAAAGGGAAACCATAGCCCGAAGTCGTTCGTCGCTGTACGTGTTTTCAGTCACAACGATAAAAATACGAAATCAGCCTGTGGTTTTCTTGGGGCTAACTTTTTTTCTGCTCACGGAAGAAGCTCCCTGGCTCACTTTTGCTCCACCCTTGCTCACTTTTGCTGCACCCTTGTTCACTTTTGCTCCACCCTTGCTCACTTTTGCTCCACCCTTGACCGGCCTGGAAGTGGCCTCACCCTCTTTGATCAATACCAAACACTCATCGGGTGTTAAAGATGACGCGTCGGTGCCCTTTGGTATTTTGTAATTTCTTCCATTGGCTGAAAGGTAAGGCCCCCATTGTCCGTTCAGCACCTGAATGCCCAGCTCCTCAAAATGATGGATGATTTTCTCAGCATCTCTTTTCCGCTTGGCCAGAATAAACTCAATTGATTGCTCCAAGGAAATGGAGAATAAATCGATGTCTTTGGGCAATGAAACATAGGATTGTCCGTGGCGAACAAAAGGACCAAACTTTCCCTTTCCAACTGAAACAGGCAACTCTTCATACGTCCCCAGCGCTTTGGGCAATGCAAAAAGAGGAATAGCCTGCTCTAAAGTAATGTTATTTAAAAACAAGCCGTCAGGTATATTGGCAAATCGCGGCTTATCTTTCGCGTCTTGGGGGTTTGTCATCTGGGCCAAAGGACCATACCTTCCCATGCGTACCGAAACCACCCAACCCGTAACTGGGTCTAAACCAAGGACCCGCTCACCATTTACAGGTGACACTTCTTTCCCTCCTGCCTCCAGTACAGCCCCATGAAAAGGGCCATAAAAATCACTGATCATCGAATCCCATTGGAGGGAACCGGAAGCAATCTGATCGAATTGTGCCTCGACTTGTGCAGTAAAGTCATAGCGCATGACATCCTCGAAATTCTCCTTCAAAAACTCAGTGACGAGAATCCCAATATCCGTGGGCATTAATTTGCCCTTATCGGCCCCGGTAGTTTCCTCACGTGTTTCCTGGGTAATGGCATCAGATTTTAATCGGAGGATGCGATAGCTTCGTATAAAGCCTTCGAGCTGACTTTTCACTACATAATCGCGCGCCTGAATGGTGGTGATGGTGGGTGCATAAGTAGATGGTCTACCAATGCCAAGCTCCTCGAGCTTCTTCACCAAACTAGCTTCAGTATAGCGCGATGGCGGTCTGCTGTACCGTTCTGTGGCAGTCACCGCATCGGCGTTGAGCCATTCGCCTGCGGTGAGCCTGGGCAATTTTTTGGAACCCGAATCCTTAGATTTACTATCCTCTTGCTCATCCCGGCTCCCTTCTTCTTCATCCGTCGATTCTAAGTATAATTTCAAAAATCCATCAAACTGAACAACCTCACCCTCCGCCATGAAAAACTCCTGCATGCCCTCTGGCCGCAGTCGTGCTACCGTCTTTTCGAGTTGGGCATCTGCCATTTGAGATGCTAAAGCCCGCTTCCAAATCAACTCATACAGGCGCTGGTGTTCACCATCCATTCCACAATGCTCTATGGCAAAATCTGTGGGACGTATCGCCTCATGCGCTTCCTGGGCTGAGGCAGATTTGGTCTTAAACCGCCGCTGCTGGACATATTGCCCTCCAAAAAGAGCCTGAATTCGATCAGACGCTGCGCCCAATGCAAAATCCGAGAGGTTCACACTGTCGGTTCGCATATAAGTGATTTTCCCTGCTTCATAAAGGTCCTGAGCGAGTCGCATGGTTCGGTTGACTGCAAAGCGAAGCTTGCGTGAGGCTTCTTGCTGTAGTGTGCTTGTGGTGAATGGAGGAGCCGGAGATTTTTTAAATGGCTTTTGCTCGACCGATACAACCTCATATCGCTTGCCCTTCAGTTTGTCCAAAAGCTCATGAGCAGCCTCCACGGTTGGAAGTCGATGCGGCCATTCAGCGTCAAAAGGACGATGATCTGTTGCCCGCATATCGGCCACCACCCGAAACGCAGGCGATGATTGAAACTTCATGATTTCATGCTCGCGTTCGGCCACCAAGCGGACGGCCACCGACTGTACGCGACCTGCTGAAAGTCCAGTCTTAACTTTTCTCCACAGCACGGGGGATAGTTCGAAGCCCACCAACCGATCGAGAATTCGACGTGCTTGCTGCGCATTCACCAAATCAATATCAATTCCCCTTGGATTTTGGACAGCATGCTGGATCGCGCTCTTGGTAATTTCATGAAAAACGATCCGACGCACTTTTTCATCGGGCAATTCGAGTACTTGTTGCAGGTGCCAACTGATGGCCTCACCTTCTCGGTCTTCATCGGAAGCGAGCCAAACCAGATTGGCCATTTTGGCAGCCTTACGCAACTCACCCACGCGTTCCTTTTTATCTGCTGGCACCTCATAGAGGGGTAAAAACCCCCGTTCAACATCGATGGCCTTGTCGTTTTTGACCAAATCACGAATATGCCCATAAGACGATTTCACAACGAAACCCTCGCCCAAATAACCTGCAATAGTCTTTGCTTTGGCGGGTGACTCAACGATCACGAGGTTCTTGGACATAAGCGACGGTCTTTGGTTAACGAGGTGCAAATATCGACATAAGTGATACGTCAAACCAAACCTGACTGGAATTTCAAAAATAATTAGGGATTATGCGATACTGCGCTGGCAGGGATTTTGGTTAGTTTTGCGGCATGGAATTGACCCAGACTATTCCAGGCGGCACCCTCAGTGTGGTGGTGCCGGCCTATAATGAAGCAAGAACGCTGACCACCTTACTTGACCGGGTTTTCGCTTCTGAGCCGGGTGTCGGGATCATGCTGGAAGTCGTGGTGGTGAATGACGCATCCACTGATCATACTGGAGCTATCGCAGAGGAATACATCAAAACACATCCTGAACGCAACATTCAACTGATTCATCATCCCCAGAACCAGGGCAAAGGCGCGGCTTTGCGCACCGGAATTTCGAAGGCATCGGGTGATTGGGTGGTCATTCAGGACGCAGACCTAGAATACGACCCCAGAGAATACAAATTATTGCTATCTCCTATTGTTATGGGCGTGGCCGATGTGGTCTACGGATCCAGGTTTATGGGCGGCAGGCCACATAGGGTATTGTTTTTTTGGCACACCATTGGCAACAAATTCCTTACATTCCTGAGCAATATGTTGACCAACCTCAACCTCACGGATATGGAAACCTGCTATAAAATGTTCCGTCGGGAGGTGGTGCAGTCGCTCCCACTCAAGGAAAATCGGTTTGGTTTCGAACCTGAGGTCACGGCACGAATTGCCAGAATCCCCAACATTCGAATTTACGAAGTGGGCATTTCCTACTATGGCAGGACCTACGCCGAAGGAAAAAAAATAAATTGGCGCGACGGATTTCGGGCGATTTACTGCATCCTTAAATACCGGTGGGCTCCTTAACTACGAAAGAGATTCGACATTTCGCCCATCACTGGGGCTGGGCTTTATTTCTCGTTGTTTCCCTCCTACCCCTTCTTTGGACCGGAATACATCAAGAAATCATGGAGGTCGACAGCGCTCAATACGCTTCGATGTCGCGGGAGATGTTGGATGGTGCGCCCCTCACCGAGCTCACAGAGCACGGGCAGCGCTATCAGTCGCGGGGCTACCCAGATAAGCCCCCGTTGATTTTCTGGACTGGTGCATTGGGCATGTGGTTGTTGGGGCCCACTGAAGCCGGCTTCAGGTTGTTTTCATGGTTGGCAGCCGCATTGTCCATCTGGGCAATCGGAAATTGGGCGCGGCTTCTATGGGGACAAGCAGCAGTGTGGCCAAGTCGTTGGGTTTATGCCTGTAATCTCGGCATGCTGTTGATGAACGTAGATCTGCGAACCGATAGTTTGTTGTTGGGCCTTACCACCCTCGCACTTTGGCAAGGTCAAGCGTTCCTATTCCACCGGGGCACCGGTTCGCTAGTTGGTTTTACACTGTCACTTTCACTGGCCTTAATGGCCAAAGGACCTATAGCTGCGGTTGCCGTAGTTGTTGGGCTACTTCCCTCATGGCCTATGGTGGAGCGATCAAGAAAATCCCAAGCGCATCCTTTGGCAACAACTCCTTTACACACCACTCGGGTGATTCCCGCCTTATTGTTGATCATTTTGGGCGTTTTTCTATTGTTGTCCCCCATGTTGTGGGGACTATACAAACAATGGGGCTGGCACGATGGGGTGCGCTATTACCTATGGACCCAGAGTTTTGGCCGGATCACTGGTGAAAATCCCTGGGCCAATCAGCCCGACCCCCTTTTTCTTACGGGCAGCCTGGCCTGGTCATTTTTACCATGGACCTTGATTTTGGTGGCATCACTCGTTTATGCTGTCAAATCCTGGCTCATTGAAAAGTGGCATTATGCAGGCCTTGGGGCATTAATGGGCTTGATCATGCTGACTGTCGCCCTGTCGGGCAGTGCCTATCAACTACCCCATTATATCTATATTGTGTGGCCTTTTGCTGCTGTATTGTGCGGCAGAATGCTCAGCGCCACACGGGTCAATAAGTACCTTTGGTTGGGGCACAACGCGTTGCTTATTTTATTGCTGCTCGCGGGGGCGGGACTTGCAGCACTCGTGGCCATTCGTCCGGTGGCGTCAATCGCCATCGGTTTTGCATGGCTGGTGATCTCCTACTTGGTCATCAGAGGTCGTTTTACGGGAAATCATGCCCTTGTGGCACACACCGTGGCCATGTTCATCTTGCTTTCGGCTGCATTGCTGTTGGTTTTTTACCCCAATGTACTGCCCTACCAAGCCGGTGTCCGTGCGGCCCAATGGTATCGCTCGCAATCTGATGATGATCCCATTTGGATTTTGGGATGTGGGGATGAGAGCCTGCATGCTATGCACTTCTATGCGAGAAGGATTGTGCCCGTAGCGACAAAACCCACCGAGCTTCCTCCGACAGCAGCCTGGATTTACACGGACTCTGAGGGCAAGGCACACCTGAGCCAATCGGGTCGTACAGCCGATACGCTGCAGGTATTACCCTTTACCAGGGTCACCACCCTCAAGCCTGATTTCTTTCATCCACAAAAGCGGGAAAAAATATTAGAAAATCGCTATCTGATTCATATTCAGCCTATTTTTGCACCCGCTCATCCATGATTCCCCATCATCTACCCGAACCACTCTACAACGCGCTCTACGGGCTTGCTTGCGAACGGAAACAGGAGTGTTATTTGGTTGGCGGGTATGTACGAGACATACTCCTTCAAAGACCGGTGAAAGATGTGGATATTCTCGTTGTTGGGGGTGGAATCGAATTTGCGCATGAATTGGCAAAGCGGCTGCCTGGCGTGCCTCAAGTTCATTTTTATGGTCAGTATGGAACAGCCATGTTGCATACCCATGACTTTGACGTTGAATTTGTTGGGGCGCGCAAAGAATCATACCGCGCAGATTCGCGCAAGCCCTTGGTGGAAGATGGAAGCCTTGAGGATGACCTCAATCGACGCGACTTCACCATTAATGCACTGGCCATGCAAATTTGGCCAGTTCCTGGCAAATTGATCGACCAGCATGGTGGCGTCAAGCACCTCAATGAAGGGGTGATTGTTACGCCTTCACAGCCCGAACTGACTTTCAGCGATGACCCACTAAGGATGCTCAGAGCGATTCGTTTTGCGAGTCAACTTGGATTCAAAATCGAGGAGAAAACGCTACAAGGGATTCGTACCAGTGCCCATCGGATCGACATCATCTCAGCCGAGCGCATTTCAGATGAGCTCAATAAAATTATCCAATCAGCACGTCCCGACGTAGGATTCGACCTGTTGATGGACACCGGACTGCTGGAACGGTTTTTTCCTGAAATGGCCGCCCTTCGGGGCGTTGAAGTAGTGCAAGGCATGGGGCATAAAGACAATTTTTACCATACGCTGCAAGTACTGATGAATATGCTGCCGCAGAATCCCCCGCTTTGGTTGCGCTGGGCTGCGCTTTTGCACGACATCGCAAAGCCACCCACGCGTAAGTTTGACCCCAATATAGGCTGGACCTTCCACGGGCACGAAGACCTGGGGGCGCGCATGGTACCTCAAATATTTCGAAGGCTCAAACTTCCACTCAACGATGATATGCGGCGTGTTCAAAAATTGGTCCGATTGCATTTAAGACCCATTGCCCTCACCAAGGCCACCGTCAGCGACTCTGCAGTACGCAGGTTGATTTTTGAGGCTGGAGCGGAGGTTGATGCCCTGATGATTCTGTGCAGGGCAGACATCACCTCTAAAAATGAGCGCAAGGTTCGAAGGTACCTTGAGAACTTTTCATTGTTGGAAGAAAAACTTCGATTGGTCGAGCAAGGCGATCGCATTCGCCTGTGGCAACCACCAGTTGGCGGCCATGACATCATGACGCGATACCAATTACCTGCTGGTCCTCAAGTGGGCAAATTAAAAAATGCTTTGAGGGAGGCGATCCTTGAAGGTGATATTGAAAACAACCCCACTGAAGCCATTAAATTTTTAGATAAAAAAGCCCTGAGCATGGGGTTGACCGCATGCAACTAGTTCGTTTATTTGACACAAAAATCCTCCCTTCATGGCCATATATCGTTTTCGCATAGAGATTGAAGATCATGACAATCTCTTCAGAGAAATCGAAATTAAATCTTCGCAAACCTTTCAGGATTTGCACTTCTCCATTTTACAAGCTTATGGCTTCGACTTGAAGCATCCTGCTTCATTTTTTTATAGCGACGACCTATGGCATATGGAGGATGAGATCGCATTTGAGTTATTGCCCTATAGCCAAATTTCCGGTGCATCCCCCATGTCGAAAGTCAGAATTAGTGATTATATCGATGATCCACACCAAAGATTTCTCTATGTCTATCAATCCGACGAGGGATGGGTTTTCCTCACGGAATTGGTGCATATCAGTACCGACGCCCCAAAAGCTGGAGAAAATTACCCCCGCATGGTGAAAAGCATTGGTGAGGCACCGAAGCAATACCCAGTAAAACCGGTTTTTCGTCCGATTCCCGACGATGTTCCGCTCAACGTTGTAGATGAATTGACAGATGCTGCTGCTGAACCGGCAGCCGACGATTTGGTTGTGTTTGAAACCCTCGAAGCAGGCGCACAGCGCGCACCGAGGGAGGCCGATGATGACCCGCTAAGTTTAGTTACCGAAGTAGAACTGGGGGTCGATGCAGATGACCTTCATGACCTGGGAGATGATCAGTCCGACGAAGATGGGATCACCGACGATGACGATCAAGACGATCAACAGGATGACGATGAAGGTTTTGATGATGACGAATATTCTCAGGGCAGAGGAAGAGGACGTCGGAGTTCGACCTATGACAGCGATGATTATTAAAATTTCACCGCCAACTGTCGTCCGCTATTCATCACTCAAAGAGTCATTCACCAGCCCAAAAATTATTGGTGGTGGTGGTGGGGCCCACCGCCTCGGGCAAAACAAGTTTGGCCATCCAACTTGCTGAACGATACAAAACCGAGATCATTTCATTTGATTCGCGTCAGTTTTACCAAGAAATGCCTATTGGCACTGCCGCACCGTCAAAAGAGCAACTCAATCATATTCGCCACCATTTTATCGCCGATCGAAGTTGCCAGCAACCGCTGAATGCAGGCGCTTATGCGCGAGAAGCCTCACCTCTTGTGGAGAACTTATTGAACAAGGTTCCAGTGGTTGTAGCTGTTGGGGGTAGCGGACTTTTTTTGCGTGCGCTCATTGAAGGCTTTGATGACATGGGGGTTGTTGACCAGGGCGAGGCACGTCAATATTGGACTGAGTTTTTCCAGCATCAGGGCATTGCTGCGCTACAAGCGGAAGTCAAAAAACGAGACCCGAAATACGCAGAAACGGCCGATATGAACAACCATCAAAGACTCATTAGGGCATTGGAGGTAGAACAACTTACAGGAATTCCTTATTCTCAACACCGAAGCGGGCACAAGAAAGTCCTGCCGTATGGCGTTTGCATGATCGGACTTAACCCAAACCGAGAGGTGCTTCACCAGCGTATTTTTGAAAGAACCCAAGACATGATCGCAGCGAATTTGGAAGCCGAAGCGCGTGAACTGTATCCACTGAGGCATTTAAAAAGCCTACAGACCGTGGGCTATTCGGAGTGGTTTCAGCATTTTGATGGCGTACTGGCACAAAACGAGGTGGCCACGCAAATTTTGTTTCACACACGCAGTTATGCGCGGCGGCAACTCACATGGTTCCGAAGAATGGAAGGCGTTTCTTGGTATGAGGATGCGCAAAATCCCCGGATCGCTCAGCATGTTGACGCATTATTAACACGATGAAGGCCAAGGCCGATGGATTCCATACAGACTTTATTTTGGCCACTCATCTATTTCTTGAACTATGGAGCAATATTACCACCCCGAATTGCCCAATGAGGGCTACATCCAACTTCGGGATGACGAAGAACGACATTTGTTGAAGGTTCGCCGGGCCCGCATTGGAGATCATTTTCGTTGTACGGATGGTAACGGTAGAATGGCCCATGTCAAATTCGCTGGTCGGGATGCCCGGGGAAATGTGTATGCCATTGAAAAAATTGACATCATCACGCCCCCTAACCCCAGAATACACCTGGCCGTTGCGCTGCCGCGACAAGAATCGAGGATGGAGTGGCTCCTAGAGAAGTCGGTAGAATTGGGTGTTGATGAAATTACGCCACTCATTACAGAACGGGGGATTCGGGAACGCATCCGAATGGATCGATTGGAAAAGATCATGATCTCCGCCCTCAAGCAGTCATTGTCGGCCCATCTTCCTACCCTCAACCATGCCCTTGAGCTAAAGGAATTTCTTCAACAGGCCCACTCCCAAATTCTCCTGGCACATTGCCATAATCTTCCCAAGAAGTTCATCGGCCAGCTTCAACTCATGCCTAAGATCACACTTTTTATCGGCCCAGAGGGCGATTTTTCTGAACAAGAAGTGACACAGATATCCCAAAAAAACGGCATCAGCGTATCTTTGGGTGATCTACGCTTAAGAACCGAAACTGCGGCTCTGGTTGCCGTGTCACACATACGCCAGAATCAGCAGTTCCGAGAACATCAGTAATTTTATCTTCTAGAACGCATGAAAGCACATCCACACACCCGTCGGTACGCCGCTATGATATCCCGCTTTTTAATCGCCATAAGTCTCTGCTGGATCACTGCCGCCACTACTCCGCTATGGGCACAAAGCGGCGACACGCGATTGGCGCGATTGAAATACCGCGGAGGAGGCGATTGGTATGCCAATGCCACATCACTCAGGAATCTGACGCGATTCGCAAACGAGCATATCGGCACCAATCTGCAACTCCCCGAAGCTACCGTCGAAGCGGGAAGCACGGATATCTTTCGCTATCCATTGGTACACATGACTGGTCATGGCAATGTTGTTTTTGCCCCAGAAGAGGTGCGTAATCTACGGGCTTACCTCACAGGCGGAGGATTTCTGCACATAGATGACAACTACGGCATGGACCCTTTCGTACGCACAGAAGTAAAGAAGATATTCCCAGAGTCTGAATGGGTAGAATTGCCATTTCAACATCCCATTTACAAGCAGCGCTTTCCATTCCCGGGTGGACTGCCCAAAATTCACGAGCACGATGGAAAACCGGCGCAGGGCTTTGGAATTTTCTATAAAGGACGTCTGGTCATCTTTTATTCTTATGAATGCGATTTGGGCAACGGGTGGGAGGACCCAGAAGTACACAACGACCCGGAGGAAATCCGAAAAAAAGCCCTTCAAATGGGGGCCAACATCATTCAATTTGCGTTTGGTCAATGATGTACTTCGAACGGGACTGAACACAAAGTGATGGGAATTTTGCCTCCAGGACTGAAAACAACATGATGGAAGGTTAGCCGCAAAGAATCCCTAATTCATCGGCGCATCGCGGGTTTACACAACCGGCAACGGCGCCACGGAACCAACAGGAAGATCCGGAAAAGAATGTACGGATGCATGAATGCCAATCACCTGGCAATGAAAAACACCAGCAAATTCGGCAAGAAAGACCTCAGCCACTTCTGCCATTGGTGGTGCTGATTGAAGCTCGCCCTCCATACTACAGACGCCGTGGCTGCGAATCCCACAGGGTACAATGCCATCAAAAAAACTAAGCTCAGTGGCCACGTTTAAGGCTAGTCCGTGTAGGGTCAGCCACCGGCTTGTGCGCACACCCATGGCACAGATTTTTCGGGCCTTGTGCGGAATGTTGGCATCCAACCAAACGCCTGTGTATCCAGGATAGCGTTCACCCAAAATGTGCCAATGGGCCAGTGTACGGATCACAGTTTCTTCAAGTGATCGCATATACCAATGGATATCTGGTCGAAGCGCCTCGAGATCAAGCAGTGGATACACTACAAGTTGTCCGGGTCCGTGGTAGGTGATGTCTCCCCCCCGATTGGTATGCACCCACTCCACACCAGCCTCTGCCCGCTGCAGCTCGTTGAGCAACAAATGATCCTCTTTTCCACTTTTACCTAACGTAAATACAGGGGGATGTTCCACCAGGAGCAGATGCTGTACAATCGGTGGATCGGGTGCTTGCATCTGTTGTCTGGCTTCGTGTTTGCGTTTGGTGGCTCTTGCCAACCAATCCTCCTGCAGATCCCATGCCATTTGGTATGGCATTCTGCCTAAAGAATGAACAAAAACCTGAGTGGGAATTGGCTCGGTCATGCCCCAACACGATCAGTTGCGGGCAGTCCGGTTTCCAGCAGGGTCATGCCACCGGCATCCGGACGAACCTCTAATTCTGAAGCCTGTGCTGAAACCAAGACTGTATCGCCCAGGCTCAATCCCACCAATTCTTGGCTTGACTTGATACAACCAGAGCCTTTTACCACCATATAAATTCTAAAGCCCCTATGATCTGCACCCGTGCGCATCAATGGCTGGGTAAGTTCTAACAAAAATGTGCGGAAATAATCACAATGAACCAGTTCTATCGGCGTATTGCTCATTCTTGAGTACGGAGTTCGGTAGCTCGTGTATGGATGAAAATCGAGTGCAGCAAGCGCTTCCTCCGTGTGAAGTTCTCGTCTTTGTCCCTGCTCATCGACCCGATCGAAATCATATAAGCGGTAAGTGATATCGCTACTTTGCTGTATTTCTGCCAGAACAATCCCCCGGCCAATGGTATGAATACGGCCTGCCGGGATGAAAAAAACATCCCCTGCCGCGACCGGCTCCTGATTCAGGACCTCTAGAATGCGTCCTGCCTGCAACATCCGCGTATAGGTTTCCGCATCCATTGGGCCATTAAAACCGGTGATCAGCGTAGCGCCGGGCTCGGCATCCACTACATACCACATTTCAGTTTTGCCCGGACATCCATGACGCTGAAATGCCAGTTCGTCGTTGGGATGCACCTGAACCGACAAATCATCCCGTGCATCCAAAAACTTGATGAGCAAAGGGAACCGATTGTTTGAAGCCGATCCCTCATCCCATCCGTGGCCCATAATCTGCTTCCCATATCGCTTCAGTACTTCAGTTAGACTCATTCCTTTATAAGGGCCGTCAACCACCTTCGATGGGCCAGACGGAACATCCGACAATTCCCAACTTTCACCACAAGGATTAACCACGCCCGTTTCCTTATTCAAAAATACCCGAAGTCGATCCCCACCCCATATTTTATGAAAATACTGGGGCTGAAACCGCCAAAAATGGGGCAAGGGCTCGGCCTCAGTCTGTGCTTGGCTTCTGTTGAAATGAGCGCTCATCGGCTATCTGAATTGACTTGAAACTGACCATAAATGCGCAGCAGTTCGGCCGTAGAGGGGTCTTGTTGGTCCGACGCCACCCCACTGGTCAAATCCTTCAAAATATGGCCAGCCAACTGCTTTCCCAGCTCTACACCCCATTGATCAAAACTAAAAATATTCCAGATCACCCCCTGTACAAAAATTTTATGTTCATAAAGGGCTACCAGGGCCCCCAGGTGATATGGATCAAGTATCGGAAAGATGATGGTATTGGATGGTCGATTACCCGGGAATGTTCTGTAAGGTGCCAATGAATGTGCCCGAACAGGCTCCATACCAGCGTCGATCAATTCACCTAAGGCCACATCGGTTGGCTTACCCCGCATCAGGGCCTGCGATTGGGCGAAGCAATGCGACACCAGTTTAGGGTGATGGTCGCCCAAGGGGTACTGGCTTCGTGCCGGTAAAATAAAATCGCAGGGCACTACCTGGGTTCCTTGGTGGATAAGTTGGTAAAATGCATGCTGTCCGTTCGTCCCGGGCTCCCCCCATACCACAGGACTTGTGGCATAACTGATGGGAGCGCCTGATCGGTTCAGGTATTTGCCGTTGCTTTCCATCACCGCTTGCTGCAAATAGGCCGGAAAACGACTCAAACACTGGTCGTAGGGCAAAACCGCTTCCGTTGCACATCCCAAAAAATTGGTATTCCAAATCCCAAGTAAGGCCATAAGGACAGGCACATTCTCAGAAGGTGGCGCGTGATAGAAATGCTGGTCGATGGCATAGGCCCCTTGTAGCATTTCCATAAAGCGATCGAATCCGACAGCGATGCACACACTTAAACCAATGGCCGACCATAAACTGAAACGGCCTCCAACCCAATCCCAAAAGGCAAACATTTGTGATTCTGGTATGCCAAAAGCCTCCACCAAATCACTTTGTGTGGATAATGCAGCAAAATGAAGGGCCACATGGGCTTGATCATGCGCAGCTTCCAACAACCATTTTCGGGCACTGTGCGCATTGGTCATGGTTTCCTGGGTCGTAAATGTCTTGGAGGCCACCAGGAAAAAAGTGGTCTCCGGATTTAGTCGGCCCAGTGTACGGGACAGATGGGCACCATCGATATTGGAAACAAAATGCAGCCGAATGGGGCCTGAATAGGGCGACAAGGCCTCGCAAGCCATGAGTGGGCCTAAGTCGGAACCCCCGATCCCGATGTTTACCACATCGGTCATGGATTTACCCGTGTAGCCTTTCCAATGGCCCGAACGCAGGCGTTCACTAAAATTCTGCATGCGTCCCAACACTTGATGAATGTTCTCGTGCCGCTCGCGTGCCGCCACATCCGTGGGCACTTCATCCTTTGGAATGCGCAGCGCTGTATGCAGTACCGCCCGCTGCTCGGTGTCGTTGATGGCCTCACCTGCACGCATCGACGCAATAGTCTGACTGAGTTGGCAATGATCGACTAAATCAAAGAGTGCAGCGCGGGCCTCTTCATCCAATAAATTTTTTGAATAGTCGAAATGGATGTCGCCCACACGCGCCGAAAACTGACGCGCACGACGCGCAGTTGAGTCGAAAAGTGATTCAATCCTTTCTGTTTTAAGTCGATCTGCGTGTTGTGTTAATTGTTTCCAAGCAATTGTTTGGGTCGGATCGATCCTGGGCAACATACGCATTATTTTAGTCGAAAAACATGACAAATATACGCAACAACAAACAGCAGACCGGCCGAAAAGGCGAAGATCTGGCAGTAGATTATCTATGCGGATTGAACTATGAAATACGGGAGCGGAATTTTCGTTTTGGCCAACTCGAAATCGACATCATCGCATTTGATGGTGAAATGATGGTGGTGGTTGAGGTAAAGACGGTGTACCTGGGAATTGAGCCTGACCCTGTTCAATACCTTACCCGTGGACAGTTTCGCAACCTGACCAAAGCGGCCTCGGCTTATTTGCATCAGTATGGCCTGACCCCAGAGGTTCGCTTTGACTTGCTGTGCATCAGTCTATTTCGAAGCCCCCCCCTTTTTCGTCATTTCAGGGACGTATGGATGCCGAAAAAATAATGGAAGCATTTTAATCCTTATTTTCGCCCATTATGAGAAAAGAACATCTTGATGATGTAAGCGCGAGAGTAAACGCGCTGAGGAGGTTTCTTTGACCTCGATGCTAAAATAGCCCGAATTCGTGATGTAGAGACCCGTTCCACTGCTCCCGGATTTTGGGACAATCCCGAAGAAGCTGAAAAGTGGCTGCGGTCGATCAAAATTCCGAAGGAATGGGTTCGGTCCTGGGAGGAGGTGGCCAGCGCTGTGGACGAGCTAAAAATCTACTGGGAATTTGCTCAATCGGGCGAGCTCAGCGACGATGAGTTGGAGGGGCACTACAAACAGGTATTGCAGCTGCTCGAGGATTTAGAATTCAGAAATATGCTCCGTCTCGAGGAAGACGCCCTGAGTGCAGTGGTGACCATCAACTCGGGGGCAGGCGGCACCGAAAGCCAGGATTGGGCGGCCATGCTGATGCGCATGTACCAGATGTGGGGTGAAAAAAAAGGATATACGGTTCGTGAAGTGGACATTTTGGTAGGCGAAGAAGCAGGCATCAAATCGGTAACCCTTGAATTCCTGGGGGATTTCGCTTATGGTTACCTCAAAAGTGAGAGCGGTGTGCATCGGTTGGTGCGGATCTCCCCGTTCGATTCCAATGCACGCCGCCACACCTCTTTCGCTTCGGTGTATGCCTACCCCCTGGTCGACGACAGCATACAGATTGAGATTAGTCCAGCCGACATCGAAATTCAAACCTCACGATCGGGAGGTGCGGGCGGACAAAACGTCAACAAGGTCGAAACCAAGGTGCAACTCACCCACAAACCAACAGGCATCGTGGTGGTTTGTCAGGTGGAGCGTTCCCAGTCGGCCAACCGCGAACGCGCCATGAACATGCTGAAGTCGCAACTCTACGAACTGGAATTGCGCAAACGCAATGAGGCGCGCGATGCACTGGAAGCCGGAAAGAAAAAAATTGAATGGGGTTCGCAAATCAGATCCTATGTTTTATACCCCTACAAGCTCATCAAGGATGTGCGGACCGACTACGAGACTTCATCCGTACAGGATGTATTAGATGGTGACCTCGATCCGTTCATAAAAGCATACCTCATGCAGGAACAGGAACCAACATCCCATTAAAATGGAGCACACAAAGTACCCAACAGATTCCATCCAAATTGCTTTTGATGCCCTAAAGCAACAGTCGATTGTGCAGCGCAGTGACAGCCTGGACGACCGATTGAGACGGCTGGAACTCTTGCATCAGGCAGTGGTGAAATATGAGCCTCAGATCATAGAAGCGATGAAGACCGACTTCCAAAAGCCTGAAACCGAGGTGGTTCTCACCGAATTGGCTCCATTCTACACCGAGATCAAGCACCAAAAGCGCCATTTGAAACGATGGATGCGGCCCAGGAGGGTCTCTTCGAGCATCACGACTCTGTTGGGTCAGAGTTGGGTTCAAACCGAACCACGGGGCACATGCCTTATTCTTGCGCCTTGGAATTATCCCTTCAACCTCAGTGCTATCCCCCTCGCCACGGCCCTCGCCGCTGGGAATACCGTATTATTAAAACCCTCCGAACTGGCACCCCATACCGCTGCTGTCATTGCCCAGCTGGTGGCTTCTTGTCTTCCTCCGGAAGTGGCCAAAGTAATAGAAGGTGATGCTGATACCGCGCGCGCGCTGCTGGAATTGCCGTTCGATCACATATTTTTTACTGGCAGTACACGTGTAGGTAAATTGGTCATGGAGGCTGCAAGCAGACACCTGAGCAGTGTGACCCTCGAACTCGGGGGCAAAAGTCCGGCTTATGTAGACGAGTCGGCAGACCTGGCCGACACCGCACGAAAGCTGGTTTGGGGCAAGTGGCTCAACGGCGGACAAACCTGCATTGCACCTGACTATGTTTTGGTGAACCACCGCATGTTGCCCGCGCTGTTGGCTGCGCTTCGAACGGCATCAGAAGAATTCGGTTCCGTTGATGCCTCGGGCGATCACTTTTGTGCCATGGTGAGCGAACATCATGCCCAACGTATGCAAGCGCTCGTGGCGTCGTCTGTGGCAGCCGGCGCTCGTGTGGAATGGGGTGGGTCGCTCATACCGCAAACCCGGCGCATGCCGCCTACCGTCATCACCCATGTGCATCGCGGTATGTCGGTCATGCAGGAGGAGATATTTGGTCCAATCCTACCGATTGTGGGCATTGAACACCTCAATGAGGCCATCGACTTCATTAATTCGGATGCCAAGCCCCTTGCCCTCTATGTTTTTTCGCGCAACACGCACAAAACCGCCGAATTTTTAAAGCGCACCTCCGCGGGTAATTGTTGCGTGAATGACGTGATCGTGCAAATCAGCAACCCGAACTTGCCTTTCGGAGGGGTTAACCATTCAGGAATGGGACATTATCATGGTGAAGCAGGTTTTCTTACTTTTTCACACCAAAAATCGATCTATAAGCAAGCCCTCTGGCTGAACGTGAACCGTTACCTATACCCCCCATATACCGGTAGGAAGGCGCGGCTTGCCCGCTGGCTTTTGGGTTGGTTGCGGTGAAAAACCTAAGTTTTCAAGAAATCGGCGGGTGGCCAACCGGGGTACGAAGAAAATGGAAGGTCATCAAATGAAAAGTCTTCATTTGGAGAACCATTAAGTGGCTTCCGGATCAGCCAAAGCCGGGAATTGCAAGGTGAATTGGGTACCAATTCCTGGAGCTGTCTCGAAGTGGATCAAACCCGAATGCTGCTCAACGATACGGCTCACGATCGCCAATCCCAAACCCATTCCCGAGCCTTTGGTGGTAAAATTCGGCTCAAAAATTCGCTCAGAGAATGACTCAGGTATGCCCTGACCATTATCCGCTACCAATACCATGTACCGCTTTCCATGGCGTTTCAGTTCGATACGCACCCTTGGTTCAACGCCTTCAGCCACCGCCTGTTGTGCATTTCGCAATAAATTCTGAAAAACACGCTGAATCTGTTGCACGTCGCCCATCATCTTACCAGAGTCATCGGCGGGGAGGTGATCCTCAAAAGTAATGACGCCAATGTGACTGAACAGGGCGACTGCCGGTTGAATGCCATCGCGCACATCAAAAACCGCATTCTTGAGGGGCTCACTTCGGGCGAATGCCCCAAATTCGTCTGAAACAGCGGCCAAAACATCAATTTGTTCCAGAACCACGGAAAGGTCTTCCCCTAATCGTGCCTCGAAACGCTCGGGGTGCGTGCTTCGGTCGCGAATGAGTCGCTGTAGCTTCAGCTTCATGGGTGTAAGTGGATTGCGAATTTCATGGGCGATTTGTCGCGCCACTTGGCGCCAAGTCTGTTCCCGCTCGCTTTTGGCCAGGAGCCGTGCACTTTCTTGCAATTCAAGCAGCAGTTCATTGTAGGAATGGATCAAAAGGCCAACTTCATCATTGCGTGGATAGCCGCCCATAGGGGCTTTTTCGCCAAAGCGGTTGCGCATCATCTGAAGGGTGAGCGCACGAATGGGTCTGGTAATCCTTCGGGCCACACTATACGACAACAGGAAGGAAAACAAGAGCAACAGCAAGTACAAACGCAATAAATTCCCCAAAAAAGCGTTATATTCTGTTTTGCCGACAGCATCCGAACGGGGAACCACCATCTGCAGGACCCCAGCTAGGCGATCGCCACGTGGAAAAACCGGCCGGTAGGCCGACCATGCATCCACCCATCCCTGCTGGTGACTGTGTACAAAGCGCGACTGTCCATCGCGTGCCAAGGCTGTCCAAGCCATGGGAACTAATCGCTGGGTAACGAATGGAAGCCGGTCTACCTCAGGCAAAGAACTGTACAGTAATCGGCCCTGTCCATCATATAATGCAAAATCGACCTGCATGCGCCGTGCCAATTCCGCTAAGCGGTAGTCATCGACCCCCAAAACACTTGAAAGTGGTGGGATGCTTGCTCCAAAGATCCCAAGCGACGACGAAGTTGTCCGATTCAGTACGTCCTCATTCAACAGGGGGGCTAAGGCTGTATATAAATCCTCTAAACGAGCGGCGAGGTTGTCTTGTTGACTGGCCTCCCGGCTGCGCACGGAATAGGCCAAGGTGGCATATCCGCCGGCTACCACCGTTATGAGCCCCGTGGCTACCAATCCCAGACCGATACGCTCGCGGTAGCCCAGTTGCCAACGAAGGTTATTTCGGCCCAACCGACGAATGCCTTCGGTCAGCAAGATCAGCAACCATGACGATAAAAGCAGCGCAATGCCCATGGCCGGTAGGTCGAGCCAATCTTGCGGTCGAAAGCTAACCACCAAACTACTGCCGTCGGTGAGCTGTGTGATGATGTGCTGGGCCTGACGAACGAAACCTACGGGTGTACCACCTCCGTGGGTCCAGCTATCGGTATTTGGCTCATTGGAAGCCGACGCACCTTTCCGGTTGAGATCGCGCTCGCGTAAAGGGTAACTGATGCTCCCACTCGAACGCTGAAGCAATCCGTAACGATACAAAGCGAATGAAAACTCAGGATAGGCCCCATCGCCCCCAAGCGTTCGGTTTGCGGCAAGTCCCCACATCCCCCCGGAGGCCACGGGGTCGCGACGAAGCAGACGGAGGTACAGGGTGTCGCTGCGCCCGGATCGTGGGGGCAGCGGTACATTGATTCCGAACCCTTGTCGTGCCTGCTCGGTGAATTGCCGTATGAGTGTTACGGCACTGGGCAACTGATCGACCTGCTCTTCGGTTCGTGGGGTATCAGGTGATGGAACGCCTTTGCTGCGGACGGATTTCGGATCTATTGCCCTCTGCTGTTGGCCTTTTCCACCCATGTTGAATGAATCGATCAGATTAAAACCAACATCTGGCCTTAAATCGGGCAAAAAACAGGTCTCAACAAGCTGATAGCGGTCCAGATAACCCGTCAGGTGTCCCAATATGATCAGGCTTTGCCAGCGCTCGGGTGTGGATTCATGGCGGTATATGCCTGAAAGCAATAAGGAATCGGCCCGAAGACGGGGAATCATAGCGGATAGTTCGGTGATGGCCCGTTCGTCGTAGGGATTGGTCAGCCGTTCAGCCACCAGATTGGCCCGATTCGCTTGTCGTCGTGCTCCACCGTCTGCGAGCTGAAAGGCCGCCGCCAAAGAAAAATAAACCAATAAAACGCGCGACAGGGATTGACCCATATGTGGGTGCCGCATTCGTTTCATGAAGCCAAGAGCAGGCCGGTGGAGTAGAAAGTAAAA
>Ga0214923_10003096_pt1 | contig 21232 bp, 22 predicted proteins | sample LL1510_MetaG_FD_177993 | JGI IMG/M metagenome (GOLD analysis project Ga0214923, IMG submission 177993) | Freshwater microbial communities from Lake Lanier, Atlanta, Georgia, United States - LL-1510 | ecosystem: Environmental > Aquatic > Freshwater > Lake | place: USA: Georgia | collected...
ACAATTGTCGACGGGTTCTCATTAACAAAGACAGTGCAACGAACAATTCTCTTTTTAAGGAGGTCATAATGGGCGCAGCAACGGAGAAAGTGCCGAAGTTTTTTAATGCGTGACCATTCCGCAGAATACTGAGTTAAATTTCACTTTGATGCCGTATTTCTATCGCCTCTGTATTCTCCCTTGATTGTAAGTAGTCGTTGTTGAAACTGTTCCTCTCGAATGAAAACCTGGACTGTTCTCTGGCCTCTAGTGTCTCTGCCTATATAATCTACAGCACCGGAAATCATGGTAGGAAATCCTACGCGCCAATCTGTCGAGAGGCCCTCGCTGTCAATAATTGTTTTCCAAAAGTTTCTCCTTTTGCTGGGATCTTTATTTCTATCTCTAATGTCAAAAGCAGTTAAAGTTACTCTTCGTTTGTAAATCCTTACAATCGTTGATGTCGATTCACTGACCTCGCTTTCCGATGTGCTTTGCGAGCCTCTTACTATAGACCCTGTGTTGTTTTGAAATAACCCTCTTAGAGGATTTTCAAATATCTCATCGGTTGAGCCAGATATCCATCCGTTTCTCTTTGCGCTTCCAATGGTGATTGTTCTGTCAGTCCGGTCAGCAATTTCATAAGCAAATTCAACAACCATGTCCGCCCCTGAAACTCGGTCTGCTTTTCCGAGTCCCGTTTCAAGCAAAGCGTTCTCGACTTGTTTCTTTAGCTCCTGATAGAGGAGGTCATTTTCAGGAATAGTAGCAGGCCCAACGACTAAGAATGCACTTCCGAATTCAAAAGGGGCTTTTATCGAATCAATGGTCAAATTGAAATGTGGTTCAACGTGCGGCTCGGGGGTATGCGCACATCCGATCACTATAAAAAAGCAAAAACCCGATATTAATCCTCTCAACATACGAGCCTCCCAAGAGCTGACTCTCCAAATAGTACAACTAAAAAGTGTAAAAAATATGTTATCCAATTCTAAGTCTTGGGATCTTTTGATGAAAAAATCGAAAAATGCACAATTTGGTCAGACTCGAGTATTTTAAGAAGGTATGTGTTTGATGGACGGTATTTCACCTCGGTCTGTTAGTTCATAAATCACCTCCAAGACATCATGAATAAAACCCTTCTCGTGCTAGAGCAAAACGGAAAGTCTTGATACAATATTTAAGTTGTAAAACGCCAAAAAAAAACGCACCGCTTCAAACTGCTCCAACAAATGAAATTATTCCAATTTTCCTTTCTTACAATCGCTATTGTGTGCGCACAAGTGTGTGGAGCCGAAGAGATTCCGGCAAAGTGTATAAATACCCAAGTTGGAAGTTGGTTCCATTTAAAAACGGTGACTTCGTTTGAGTTAACCAAAGACTGCCATTTTAAATTCCATGGTCCTAACTGTGAGTCCTCGGGTGTGGTTTCAATCCCAATTGAAGAGCAGGGAGAAGGTATATTTAAAACTGAGAATATTAAATCGGACTCAAATTGTCCTTTCCACGGTGAGAAAAGTTGTAAGTATATTTTATTAAGCAACGAACTATTACTATCCTGCGGAGATAGTGGCAGCGAAAGTTATGTCAAAGCAAAAGAAAATGTGGATCTGAAAAGACTAAAAGAAGATTCCGCAGATGGTGACCAAAGCGCTCGGCGTGCGCTCGCTATTTTCTATTTGCAAACCCAACAAGCAAGGAAAGCTGAGCCCATTTTATTAGCCATGGCGAAATCGAAAGATGCAGAGGCGATTTCGGCTTTGGGGCTCGTGAAGTTTTATGGAGGTAATGGGTTTAGAAAAAATATATCGGACTCACTAAAATGGAACCGCTTAGCTGCTGAGAATGGCAGTGCCGAAGCAAAATATATCTTGGGAAATCATTATTTCAAAGGCTTAGGGGTAAAGAAAAGCTATCCAACTGCTAGGGACTGGTACCAAAAAGCGGCGGTAGAGAACAATATTCCAGCACAAAAAGCACTAGCGAAAATGTGGAATGAAGGAGTGGAGGGAGTTGTTAAAAAATATGATGCTCAATATTGGCTTAATCAAGCTATTGCCTTGGGGGATGCTGAAGCAGCATACCTACTTGCCCACATGGATGATGAACCCAAGAGAACTATTGCTTCAGAGGAAAAATCGGAGAAAAAAATAGTCCCAGAAACAACAGTACCGGCCCCTATTTCGCCAAAACAAGAAGAGAAAATACAGACAGTCAGTCAGGAAGTTGTGACAGCCGATCAAGGTAGTCGATATCTAGAAGGCTTTTTCCTTGTTAAACCGTACTTCTTAATTCAGGAGCGACAAGGTGCTGTTCCTTCTGTTGCAATCGGGATTACTCCTGGCCTACAAATGGGACAGATGTCTATCAAAATGCAGGCATCAGTTTCCCTCCTGAATTTGGCTCTCGGGGACACGTTTGCAGCTTTCGATGTAGGGACTGTTCTTGGAATTAAATTCGATACTTTATTTCTCGAGGCTGGATATGGGTTTGATTTTTGGCCGGAGCCCGGAGGCACTGCGCAATCCGTCTCGCTCAGCGCTGGTACTGTGGTCATAAAAGACTTGTTCGGCATTTTTCCGGTGAAAACAGTATCAATCGGAGTTTCTCAAACTTTTTTTGAAGACAGAACTTTTAAAGTTTTTGCTACGACTACTTTTTAGATTATGAGAAAGTTATTTTTCATCGCTTTTGCTTTGATTGTTGTTTTTTCTGTTTCCTGCAAAAAAGTGAATCAGAAAAAATCGGATATAACTCCGCCCTCAGGAGCAAGTATTGTTATCAACTCAGGTGCGGTGGTTACGACAACAAATGCTGTAACGCTCTCGCTCTCGGCTGTTGATGCCTACGAAATGTATATTACGAACATCGTTGGATGTTCTTCTGGTGGAACTTGGGAACCTTATTCAGGCGCCAAACCTTGGACTCTTGGGCAAACAAATGCGACTGCTACGGTTTATGCAAAGTTTCGGGACCGTGCTTTAAACGTCAGCGAATGTGTCAGCGATTCTATTACCCACGATGATTCTGCGCCTACCGGGGGAACGATTTCAATCAACGGCGGTGCGACTCACACAAACTCGACTTCTGTAACTCTTAATCTCAGCGCAACTGACGCAAATGAAATGTATGTGACTGACACTGCAGGTTGCGGAGGTGGTGGAACCTGGCAGGGATATTCAACATCCCTAGGTTGGACATTAGGGCAAACTAACGGAACGGCGACTGTTTATGTTAAATATCGAGATGCGAATTTAAACGAAAGCAGTTGCTTCACTGATGCGATTATTCACGATGATCAAGTTCCATCTGGAGAAAGTATTTCAATCAACAGTGCTACGGCTTATACCAATTCTTCTTCGGTTACTTTAACTTTGGGGGCCACTGGAGCCTCAGAGATGTGTATTACAAACACCGCTGGATGTAGTTGCGCAAATCCATCAGATTGGGAAAATTACAGCACATCTAAGGCTTGGACGCTCGGACAGACAAATGCGACTGCTACTGTCTACGTAAAATATAGAGACGCTGCAAACAATCAAACTTCTTGCATCAATGACACCATTATTCACGATAACCAAAACCCAACTGGCGAAAGTATTTCAATCAATAGTGCTGCGGCTTATACAACTTCTTCTGCTGTAACATTAACTTTGGGAGCCACAGGCGCCTCAGAGATGTGTGTCACAAACACAGCTGGATGTAGTTGCTCAAATCCATCAGACTGGGAAAATTACAACACATCTAAAGCTTGGACACTGGGACAGACAAATGCGACTGCTACCGTCTATGTAAAATTTAGAGACGCTGCAAACAATCAAACCTCTTGCATCAATGATACGATTATTCACGATGATCAAATTCCAGCTGGAGAAAGTATTTCAATCAATAGTGCTGCGGCTTATACCAATTCTTCTTCGGTTACACTAACTTTGGGGGCCACAGGCGCCTCAGAGATGTGTATCACAAATACCGCTGGGTGTAGTTGCTCAAATCCATCAGATTGGGAAAGTTACAGCACATCTAAGGCTTGGACGCTTGGACAGACAAATGCGACTGCTACTGTCTACGTCAAATATAGGGACGCTGCAAACAATCAAACCTCTTGCATCAATGATACGATTATTCATGATAGTCAGGCTCCGACGGGAACCAGTGTTACTATCAACAATGGGGATAGTTCTACGACTTCAACGTCAGTCACTCTCAATCTCGCTGCAACCGGCGCCAGTTCAATGTACGTTACTAACAATGCGGACTGTGGGGGAACGGTCAGTTGGGAAGACTATGCAATTAGCAAGGCATGGACGTTAGGACAGAGCAACGGAACTGCAACCGTTTACGCAAAATTCAAAGATGCTGCAGGGAATGAGAGCGGTTGCGAGAGTGATACGATTACTGTATTGCCCGATGTTCCTTTTGGTATCACCGGAAAGGTTCAAGCTCCTGCTGGTTTTTCAGGATTCAAGGCAATAATCGCTGATAGTAGTGGCAATATATACGCTGGAACTACAGAGAGCGGCACAAAGAATATTGTGCTACTTAAGTTTGACATATATGGGAATAGAGATACTGCCTTTGGCAACTCAACAGGCAAATCTGTACTAGTACCAGCACCCTCTGGTGAGTCTGGAGCTTTGTTTGGGGTCAATGGTTTGGCGTTCCAGAGTGATGGGAAAATTGTTGCTACCGGGTCTTATGCCTATGGTGGTGGCAATACAGACGGGAGGGTTTTTCTTGCTCGTGTTTCGCAAACTGGGGTAACCGATACTTCACTCTGGCAATCTGGCTTTGGTTTGACGAAAGCAACGGACCTGAGTTGTAATCAGACCTTTAGTGGATGTGGCGGTGGCGTCGACATTGCTATTCAATCTACTGGCCGAATTATTGTTGCGATGGTCATTGGAAGCACAACCTTAGGAGAGCAGCCCCTTGCGTTCAAATCTGATGATGGAAATATTGATACAAGTTTTGGAGCTTTCGGAACGGGGTATTCCCAGCAGCAAGCAGATGGAATTATGGCTTTACAGGCAGATGATAAGGTCGTCTCCGCTGTTGCATGGGATGGTGCCTTTGGAAATACGCGGGGAATTCATGTTTCAAGGACTCAAGCCAATGGAGTCATTGATACGAGTTTTGGAAGTTCAGGTACCACTGTCATCCCATTGTTTAATTATAGACATCGTATGGGGGCTCTTAAAGTATCTCCATCTGGAAAAATCATAGTTAGCGGTCGGGGCGAGAATGAGGGTGGGAGCGACACAGGGTTTATGTTTCGGTTAAACCCAGACGGAACACTGGACGAAACATTTGGAAACGCGGGTATATTGTACGGGCCTGGCTCGCTAAATCAAACCATTGCAATTCAACCTAACAACTACATATTAGTAAGCAATGCTTACCATTCATTATACCGTTATTCAGATACAGGGGTCTTAGACACTTCATTTGGAGTAAACGGTGAAGTAAATTTAGGCACCACTATTGAATACATATCCTATTTAGCTGGAGATAAAATTCTTCTTTCAGCTGGTGGAGACATTTATCGTCTACGAAACAATGGTTTACTAGATACGCCCTAGCTCTTTTGGACCAGAATTTGATAAGGTCGGTTGAATTGTAAAAAAAGAGCCTAGCCATAAACTAAAGTTTTTGGAACAATCCCAATCGAACAACTTTCAAGCGTATTTCCTGCTCTGTTTTTAAAAAAGAGTGTTTTGCCCTGTCGCCTAGAATTCACGCCGTTAATCTAAATCGATAATTTCACCTTCATAACTGCAATCTACTTCCCCATCTCCACCCGTCTCACCCAAACCCTCACCCTCACAGCTTTGTCTCTTGAAAGCTGAAACCCCTGCGAAGTGTCGACTACCGCATCGACATTCCCTTCAAGAAGGGTTGTCACTCCCTCAATGTTGAAAGGTTCAGTTCCTAAGTATTCGATCGATTCAACTAATCCCTTAGGTCCTGTGACGGCAACTTTGGAAGGGAAGGCCTTTATCGAAGCAATTTCGAAGCCCGAAGGCAATCGCCCAACCAGAGTGGGCTTCACAGGAATATACTTTTCCACAACTTCCTCCAGTCTGATGAGAACTTGGGGAGGAGACATGGAAGTGACTCTGACCCCTGTCGGAAGTTCCCCAAGTAAATCTTCCGTCACTGAAAAGCCATTGGTTTCCTGCCGACTACGGGTGAGATCAATTTTTATCGGAATGAGTCGCTTTTGTGTTTCTTGAAGCATGAGTCGTGAGCCCGAAAGGGTGAATTGGATATGAGAAGGAATCCTATTTATGACCATCATGCCCGGAGGAAGAATCGGCTGGAGTTGTATTTCTTTTTGAACCTCGACTCTGCGGTAGCAAAGAATCGTAAACCATAGGCAAGATGAGATAAGAAAACTCATTCCTTTGAGCAGCGTGCTTTCTTTCATACTCCCACCTTGGGTTGTAGGATGGCTTCTTGTCTTCTTAACCCTAAAAGCTGCAATAATTGATTTTTTAGACCTGTGATATCCAGATCGCGTATTAGAGTGCCGTGATGAACGAGCGAGATTTCTCCGCGCTCTTCGCTGACAACAACGACGACCGCGTCGGTCTCCTGTGTAAGTCCCAAAGCGGCTCTGTGGCGAGTTCCAAGTTCTTTTTGAATCGTCGGTTCTTTGGAGATGGGGAGAAGGCAGCCTGCACTTGATATTCTTGAGTTTCGGATAATCACAGCTCCGTCATGGATAGGAGAAGAGGGGTGAAAAATGCTCACTAACAGGTCTTCATTAACTCGCGAATCAATCGGGGTTCCCGCTTCGATGTAAGTTTTGAGCCCTGTTTCACGTTCAATGACTATCAAAGCACCGACCTTCTGTCCGGCGAGCATATGAGCCGCCCGGCAGATTTCATCGATTATCGCTACCTCTTCAATGGTTCTTGAAGTTGAGAAAAAAGGGTTTTTCCCTACATGGGCAAGAGCATTCTGAATTTCCTTCTGGAATGCGATGATCAAAATGAAAAATAGGTTCTCGAAAAATTCGGAAAAGATCATATGAAGTGTGAAAAAGTCTAGTCTTGCGGCGAAATAATAGCCTATCAAGATGACCCCAAGGCCCGTACTCATTTGAACCGCTTTTGTGCCTTTAAAGAGAAGCAAAATGCGGTACAGGATGATGCTGACAAGAAATATATCGACCAGATCTTGCCATCGGAGCAGGGCATGAATGCTAGTGATGAAATCAACCATAGGTCTTATGGGCCACACGAATTCCATTGAGTTTAAGTTTAGTAGATCGCTGTGACAGGTGAGGACAAGGGGCTAGGGGAGTGAGTTTAGGCTCTTTTGACCTTGTCTGACATCGGTGCGAGGTAACCTTGGTGTGTAGGCAAAAAATCTACAAATCAATAGGAGGAGCCAATGGCAGACAAAGACGGAGTCGCAGACTTAAAAGGAATCACGACCGATGAAAAAACGAAGTATCCGTACGTGGTTGTGCGGTACATGGCTGCGGTTTATTCAAGGCGCCAAGTTGTATTTAAACCCTCAGGTCAAGCTGGGGTCGAGAATCAAAATATTGTTTGCATTCATCCCGCGCCTTACGCTAACGGAAAATTAAAGCAGGAATGCGTGGATGAATTGGTCGATATCTTAAAAGATTTAACCCACTCAAGCGGCTTTCGAATGTGTTTGGTGCTTGCTGAGAAAAGTTGCATCTTCGTTGAGCCCGATGGGCAGACCAAAAGCTCTGATGATCCACCATCGGGGGGAGTCAGGATTAAAAGTGTGGGGGAGGAGAATCAGAAAAAAACTGGGCAGAATTAGGAGTGTTTCGTGAAAGCAAGGCCAGCATCAAAAAAAGTGAAAGCCCTGATGGACTACTTGGAGGGAACTGCTTATCGAGTGATGGGCTATGACATTCCCAAACATTTGGTGGAGGCTATCTTTCGGATGCCTAAAGTGGGAAAGAGGTTAAGTTATTCGCAGGCTCGGGCCAAGCAAATAGAGAGGTGTATTCGTGATGGGCAAGTTAATTTCGACCCCGCGACTGAGAATATCGTGAGTTGGGCTACAAGGAATGGGTATTACATTGAATTTGAAGAGGGAGAGTTGGAGTTTTGAATCTATCCCATCCCTAACCTTTAGCCCATTTTTTTAAAGCTTTTTCTAGCTTTCCGTCATGAAATAAGGGCTGCAGCCATGAGTGGAGTTTTTCGTAGATAAGTTGAATCTGCTCATCTGCCGTTTTCCCATCTCTAATCACATGCCAGAGACTCTCCTGAACTATTAAGACCGAGTAAAGATTTCCATTACCCGGTTCGCCTTGGAGTAGGGCACTTCCAGCGTGTACCAGTTGCCGTTGCTCCTTGAGTAAATTTTCAACTTCTCTAAACTTATTCTTGTCTTTGGTGTCCTTGGGGTAGGCTTCAAGCCTCAGCATCAAATCTAATCGGTGTTTTGAATCAACCAATTCCACTTTATGGTCTGTGACATCATATAAAAAGCCAAGAGTAATAGCTGGCTTAAAATCTTTTGCCTCGAACCGAATACCCACTCGCCCCCATCGGTTATGGACCTCCACCCATTGGAATCCTATGGGGATAATTTCATCCCATTTGAAATTGGTTTTTAGTTTGTTGGCGTATACGGCCAGATGTTTTATGAAAGAAGAATGAATCGAATAGTCGTCATTGCGCTCAGTCAATATCTCCGCGGAAAGTGGTTGGACAGGACATAGTCCTTGAACCTTCATGAAATCCAGAAACTCTTTTAGCAGCGAAGATTTACTTTCTATGCGTTCCAGTACTGCAAAAGCATCTTCCCAAAGAAAACATCTGCAAAAGTGGTCCTTAAAACAGCTCTCCGCATCTTGCTTTTGTTTCAAAGTTGAACCCACAAACACAAGTTTGGCATGTGCCCCTTTATTTGAAGCAAGTTTTCTGTAGTCAGCAAGCTGCTTTTTATTACAGGGAGAATCCCATTTGTGCTCGCACAAAATAGAAAACAATTCTCCATTCGCTAAAGTTCCATCAAGAACCAAGTCGGGGAAAAGATGTCTGTCGGCATGTTCATCTGACTCTGACGGCCTTGTAGCGATCGTACAGTTTTGGTCTGCGACCTCGCGGCCGAGAAGTTTCGATAGCCAGGCTCTGCGAACCGCCGGTTCTGTTTTTAAGAAGTAAGCAAATGATTCAGTGAGAAAATTTTCCCTCGGACTATGATTTTCACGCGGATGGAAATCAAAAAGAGATTCAAAAAGAGTCTTTTCTTGTGATGGTTTCACTCTGCGGAATCCTCCTATCTTACTGAGGCATGCGGTAATAAGTTTAGCATGGGTCTCTCCCAAGCACCCGTTTTACCTTTTTTAAAATCATTCGAATTTCTGTTTCGTTGATACAGCCGATACGGTTCTTTAGTCTTCGTAAATTGACCATGCGCAAGGAGTCGATCATGCAGGTTAAGGGTCCAAATTTCACCTTCCTGAAACTTGGAATAGGGTGTCTAAGTTCTGTGGCCTTGGATTTGTGTTTGGCGCAAGGGACCACAATGGTGGATGGAAATCCTAGACGGTTAAGTTTATCTGTCTGAACTACAACCACAGGAAAAAGTTCATCTAAGTCATCATGGAGTTTTGCTAGAAAAATATCTCCCTGACGTACCCGTGGAGGTTTTCCTTTTAAGATCTTCGAATGCTTCCAAGTTTTCTTTAGTTCCTTGACTGCGATTTTGTAACTCATCAGATCCCAATCCTTCGTTTCTGAACCCCTGTGCGTTCTCGAAGGGCCTGCTCGCAGAGAAGAGAGAGTTCATCGAGCCTTTTTTCGCGCGTTGCAATGGCTTTTACGGCCACGTTTCTAATCTCGCCCCCAGTAAGTTCAAATTGTTGTGCCAGGTGTTCAAAAATGTTTTTCGAAAGGCCCATCGGCTCGCTCCACTTATTCCAAAGCGTAAGTCGTGTGGCAGCATCTGGAACTGTGAACTTCACATGAAAGACAAACCGTCTTGCAAATGCACTATCCATCATGTCGGTGAAGTTGGTAGCAATAATAAGAACCCCTTTGAAGGATTCGACCTGTTGCAAGAGCTCGTTGACGATGGTCGTTCTGGTATTTGAGATATCTCCTTGGCGGTCGGCAAAAAGCCCTTCGGCTTCATCGATAAAGAGGACATACTTTTCGGTCTGAGCTTCTTTAAAGATTTGTCTGATTTTGCGCTCAGTCTCCCCAAACCACATCGTCATAAAAGTGCTAGGGGAAACTCGTCGAAAAGGCATTTGGAGCTCATGGGCAATGGCTTCTGCTGTAATGGTTTTCCCTGTCCCCGGAGGGCCTAAGAAAATAGCGGTCGCGCCTTGCGGTAAGAGGGGGGAGGGATTTTTTGCATTTAATTGTTCCCTAGCGTACTGGATAAAAAGCGACACTGAGCTTTGAGTTTGGGCCTCCAAAGCAATTTCATCTAAACGCAAACGAGGTTCGTGGACTTCATCTCGTTTTTTCTCAAGCCCTTTAGCGAAATGCTCAAACGATTCTTCGATGGCCCGCACTGTTAACTCGGGCAGAGTATTTTTGTCTGTTAGTGAATTGGCTGCGGCCAATTTTAAAGCCCCACGAAGGTATCCACCCGGAATGGGGTATTGGGTGGCAAGCTTAGAAAGTTCAGTTGGCGCAGGAATGCTCGAAACGAGATTCTCTTCACGAAGAGTCGTTAATTCTTGAAGCAGAATTCTTTCCCTCACTTTTGCGCTGGGGCTTTTGAACTCTACGACGTAATCCATTCTTCGCTCAAAACCGTAGGGTTCACCGTAATTGGTAGTAAAGATAGCCACCCCTTGAAAATTCTCAAAAAGAATTTTTGCCCAGGCATCTGACCGCCCGATGAAAGGGTTGGATCTTAAAATATCTTCACACTCATCAAAGAGGAGAACTTGATTGTGATTTTTAGCTTGTTCTGAAAAATAGGTTAGCACATGGGGTAAACTGCGCTGACTTAAGTCGGTGGGCATAATCTTTAAAATGCTTTTTTTAAGTTCTTTCGCTATGGCTTTAGCAGTCATGGTTTTACCCGTTCCCGAAGGACCCTTAAAAAAGAAAAGGAGGCTGCCTTTTTTGCCGCGCGCCGATTGCGCTTCGTACTGTTGGCAAAGAGAACGAATGTGCTTCTTGGTCTGCTCTGGGAGAATGACCTCATCGAGGCTTTCATGAGGGAAAATCGTTTCATGAATGGGCCTAATTGATCCGTAGGTCAGATTAGAGTTGCCAAAGAGCTTTTCCAAACAGCTTTGAGAGGGCACGAGAGTTACCTCGCGCCAGGATCGAGTGATATCACAGAAATCAGGTTCCAAGACACCACGAAAAAATAGGTTACCTTGAGGAGCGAGCGAACTCTCCAAGGCATCCTTGGGGTGAAGGTTCGATAGTTCTGCGATCACATTTTTAATTTCTACGGAATCTCGCTCCGGCGGAGAGATAAAAGAAAAGAACTGGAAAACACCGTGCGTCCAAAGCACGTAAAGGAAGATATCCCGTTCTACGGGCTTAAGGCCTCTAAAAAACTTAAAAACTTGGGGGTGGCGAGCAGAATGAATGCCTATTGTTTTTCTAAGTGAAAGTTGTCCATCATGGATGGTTTCCAAGAGCTCTCTTTTTACGCGCGGCCAAACATATTTTGCTCTTTCGCCGGCGAGGTCACAAGCGGCTATTAAGGCAAGGCTAAAATTCTGATCTGTGGGAAGCGTCTCTAGAAAGCTGCTGATGATGTCTGAATGGAGTGGGCCCGGAGATTCCATTGTCTTTTTTAAACGTCTTAGTTGCAGATCGTAGTGGTGGAGGAGGCAAAGGGAGAGGGGCGATCTCCAATGGGTTCCTAAGCGCCACGAAAATGCTCTCGAGGGTAAAAACTTAGCTATGGCTCTTAGCTCTTGTCGTGTTTTATCTAAAAGTTCGAATCGTTCGTTCCAAATTCTTCTTGTTCGAATTTTTCTCAATAATCTGTTTGGCATCATCCCCCCAGCAGCAACATGTGTTTGAATCACTTTGGTTTTAGCGTGTTTTGATGGTGCGGGTCAAGTCTTAAGGCTAATTAATTTACTATGAGTGAATTTTAGGCTTGCTTGGGAAAAAGCAGAGTGCTAATAAGCCATTGCAAGGAGAAATACATGAGAATTCCTAATACCTTTAATACCGTTTCGGAGTGGAACAATTTACGATGGAGTGAGTTTACGCTCAGTAGCTGCAATAAAAATCGCAGCTATCCTCTAGTAGCCGAAGGGCTAAGCGCCGAGCCAGGTATCTACCAAATGACGTGGACAAATCTATCCACATGGAAAAAAATGAATCAGCATATTGAAGTTGATGCATCTCCCTTTATTGAAGACCCCACTCTAGATTTTTCAGAAACTTCTTTACCGCTATGCCTGACAGTGGGGAAGAGTGTTAATTTAAGAAATCGGATTCGACAACACTTTGGATTTAATGAGAATAACAATCGTGTCTTCAAAAGACTTCGAAGTATCACTTCTCCCGAGATGAGCGATGCGGAGCTTCGCGACCTCGCTAGGGAAAGTGTCTTGATTAAAACATGCGTGATTGAGAGCTGGGTATTACGAGATATTTTTGAGTCCTACGCAAAAGCCATGTTCACACCGGTATTTGATCTCAAAGCAGAGAGGTAATATAACAGCCTAAATCTCGTCGTTTTTGTGTCTGCGGCCTTCAGCAGTAATCCAGTTTTCAGGTACTTTGTAGGCTGTTTTTTTGAATTTATTGCTGATTTGAATGGCCTTAGTAATTTTGCCCTTCAAGAATCGATCAAATACCTGATGACAATGCGCGCAGAGAACAAGGGCATTGTCTTCGGTATCTAGTCCTCCAGCATCTTCAGAAATAATATGCACGGCCTCTAATCCACCATTTTGAAGTCGAGGACATTTGGTAGCGCATATTTCACAGCACTCGTATCTCTTTAACTTTTTAAGCGTACCTAGGGTCTTTTTTGAAAAAGGCATTTTTTAGACTCTCTCTTCAGGTTCAGATTTCAACAACCCCTCTTGGTGTAAGAGCTTCGTCATGGTGACGATGGGGTTATTCAAACTGATGTTCTGTTCGCAGTGTTCTAGGACCTTTGGAAGAATCTCTTTTGCTGTGAGAACCGTTACCAGGCCATGTGGGGCGAGGCTCTCAAGATGTTGTCTAATCATAGCCTCCTGTCCGGCTTTAACCTTCCCGGCAAAAAGGACTAACTCTACTTGATCGGTTTGGTATCCATACTTTTGACAAGCTAATTCTGTAACCTGCCTTCGGATATTCGGATCATTAAAAAGCTTATACTCATCAAAATGGGTCTTGCGTAAGCCTTCGTCCGCAATGCCTTTAAATCCCTGTCTGCCGATTTCCTGGGAGGTTAGAAAAGATTTTACTGAGCACAAGCGAATTTTATCTGCCCGTGCTGCAACGAGATCGATTTCAAATACTTCTGTTTGTCGCTCGGTCCTCATGGCTTTGTAAACTACAGTTTCAACAGGGAAGATCACGCGTCTCGAAACCGCAAACCCCTCGATTTCCAAATAGAGACTAGCGATTTGGTCAAATCCATCCATGCAGCCTAACTAACAGGGTGAAGCCCTCTCCGCAAGCTCTTGAATTTACCATTAGTAAATTATCTAAGGCTTTAGTGCGATCTTTCCGATAAGAAGTGTATGAAAACTAAGAAAAAAATCACTACCAAATACGACTTGGGAGAGCGCTTAAAATTCTTAAGAGAATCTCGAAACTTTTCCTCAAAGAATTTCGCTAAGCTTGTGGGGGTTTCCCCTTCCACAATCACGCAAATAGAAAAAGGCCAAAAAGAGCCCTCGCTTGAAACACTCCGAAAAATTGGAAAAGCGCTGGACGTGGATGTCGCGACACTGTTTGCGAATAAAGATGTTCATGTCTTCGATCTTCCGAGGTTAAGAAGAAAATATAAAGACGTGGATTCACTGACGCCGCATCTCTACATGGCGCTAGGAAAAGTGATACAGTATGCGAAGGATATCGGGTTTTTGGGGTGAGGGGGTATTAATTGGGAAGAGTCTTTTGAATGAAAAAGAATAGTAAAAAAATTGTTTTCGGACTGGATTTAGGTGGTTTTAGGAAGTGTAACTCCGCGCTAGCAATGGCCGTTCGGTCTGAAGAGGGGCAAATTACTGTAACTATTTTTCGAAGTCACCCCTTTTCCGGAGCAAGAAATTCATGGGAAACACTTCCTAACGAGGAGGTGGAATTTTTAACATGGCTTAACCAAGAAGATAATTCTGCAGCCCTTTTTGTGGATTGCCCGATTGATTTACAAACCCTTCTTTGTCAGCTGGATTTAAGGGGCCCGGGAAAATGTGTCGAAGAACTTTCTTTCATTTGGGAACTAACACATCGCCCGATCGATAAGGCTTTTGGTGGCCTAGCTCCTATTGCATCTAATCTCGGTTTTTTAGTAGCTAGATTTCTTCGAGTACTTAAACAAAGCAGAACTCAAGGCCTCGTTGGTGAAAAAGTGTTTGAAACTTATCCGAGAGCGGCTCTTGAAGTTTTTATGAATTCACGCAACCCGCCAGCCTACAAGAGCGGGAAAGCCAAAGAAAGAGCAAAAAAAAGAAAGAAAATCCAAAAAACATTGAAACTACACTTAGATGGCAACGCGGTTTTATCTGAGAATCGATTGGACGCCGTTATTTGTGCATTAGTTGGATTGTGTGAGCGTGAAAACCAATTGGAAAGAAAAATGCGGCGTAAACTTACCGCTATTGCTGGTAAAATCCGGAGACAAAGATTAGAACGCATGAAACCACCTGAGGGGTATGTTCTTCCTGCTGGGGAAATTAACCAAAAAAAAATAAAAGTCGAATTTTGTAAATTTAGTTATGATAATTTTCCGAACGACAAGAGCAACCCAAATAAGAAAAACAAAAAACAAGAGGGTAAATAAACTGGTTTACCAGCCCAGGACCTCGATTTTACAAAAGCCTGGATCACCCCTCATACCCCCATTTAAGCTAAGAGTCGCAACAAACGGATGATTTTTGTTCCATATGTGATAATCCATCACGCTGACCCGAGTATCTGACAAAGCGGTCATGGTTTCTTAGCACTCCCACTCACCCCTCCCACCTCTTTCACAAACCTACACAGATCACAATACTCGGAAGGCTCAGGCAGAGTCTCGGAGTCAATGCACTCTCTAATTTTCCCAAGAGTCTTCTCTATCCATTTATCGCTGCCCTCGTAGGGGATCACAGTCATCCGAAACGAAAGTGTCGCATCAAACCGATCTTTTGATTTGTCCCCATTTGCATAAACCCAGTAACAGGTCTTGGACACATCAAAACCATTTTGTCTTAAGAGCCATTGGTAAACTTCAAGCTGTCGCTTGTAAGAAAAGTGCCAACCGGAATCGAGACTTGTGATGTCATCATTTTTTGCTGTTGACTTGTAGTCCACAACAATAAGCTGTCCCTGTTCATTCACCCAGATGTCATCTACGGCGCCGAAGACGAGAAAATTGGTTTTCGCGTGATGAAACTGAACTCCGATTTTGTTGGTTCGCCATTTCTCCAAGTCCGGATGAGAGAAGGGGACTGCGGCAATGTTGTTCCCTACCATGAGCGGATGGGGCTCTTTTCGCTCGCGATAGAGATCAAACTCTTTTTTTAAAAGAGCATCGACAGCCGAGTTTAGAGTAAAGGGAAGAGTCCTGGGAGGGGCGATACCTAGCCGCCTTTCATTGTAAAAACACCTCATACAAGAAGTGAATTGCTCAATGCCAGAGCGGGAAATTTTAAAGGGTGTTTCCGACTTGGGATCAAAACCTTTTTTACGTGGTGTGGCCATAGAGATGTAATTGTAGGTGGGTCAGGGGAGTTTTGCTACTGAAGAAAAAAGCCAACACCTCGCACCCTCGCTGCCAACGGATCTCCTCGTGATGGGTTGGCGGGAGTTGGGCATAGGGATAGTGCTGACCCTTCTAAACTTTAAAACAAGGATTCAGGCGATAGTTGAAAAATGAAAGAATTTTTCGAGGGTCTTTAAAACTGACTTATCGATACTTGATCCCAGTCCCAAAAGCCTTTAGTATATCGCAAGCTACTATTTCGACCAAAGCCCCTAATTAAGCTCATAGGTCTGGTAATGCCGAAGCAGGAAAAAATCACAAGCTTGGTCCCTTAATGGTCTCTCCACTAAGGCCGAGACAACTCAAAAGTGCACATTGGATAATTTTTCTATCAATTGTTGCCCACACCTCTTCATAGGTTTCCTTTGAAGCAGATGAGATTGCGATTGTGTTTACATGATCTTCGATCGTTTTCACTATGTTTCTTTTATCAATATACCTTCCTCCTGGAACATGTTCGTTGTGTTCAAATCCTCGGAGAAGATGATAGCAGTACCATTTCAGTCGAGATGAATTCACTTTAATTTTATTAGCTTCCTTTTTCCAAAATGCAGGAATCTCAAGATGGTAGTAGCTGCTGTCATCGAACGATTTAATTAGAGACGCTTCACGATCGTTATCATTCATGCTAGCTAGAGGTATCCAGCTGCGGTGAAATTTCTTGTGTCTGGATCCTGAATTGGGATAAAACACTACGCTTAGTTTTCCTTGTTTTTTCTCTCTTGCTTTTGCGATTACAGTCCTGAGAATACTTCTTACATCGGTCACGGTTGCATCTTCCAGGTACTTATTTGATTCTTCGCAATAATCCATTAATTGTGACATCCCCACCAGAACTAGAGCAAAGGTTCTGTCTTGCGTCTCCAGAAGATCGGTAGCCCATTTTTCAACATCTAACTTAGCTGCTTCCCTGTTATTGTTTTTTTTAAGACGCATTTTCAACAAGCGTCTGAGTATTGCTCCAACATCAAGTTGAATTATCTGAGGTATTGGGTCTCTTTTTCTGGCCCAAAGGAATGCTAACTGAATCACAATGTCATCAACGGCTGGAGTCAAAGCATGAATTTGGGGTGCCGAGCTGAATTCTGCATAGAAGTTGGATTTAGGTGCTATTTCGACGAGCCATTTGTTTTCTGTGATTAACTTGGTCCAGTATTCTTGATTTGCTTCAGTGCTTTGGGAAGTCCTGTTTCGCTCGATTAGTTGAACAGGATTGTCAAAGTCTTTGTTTTGGTTAGTAACCTCTAAGACCTTAATAGGTGAGGACTCTTCTTTGAGAATAGCTTTAGCCAGTTGGTTACGATATTTTGTTCGATTTTCGAACAGATATTTAAGCCCGTCGTGGTGTTGAAAAAGTGAGAACAGGAAATCGGCTATCGAAGGCCCGTGTTTTTTAAATCTTAGATGTTTGAGCCCCCACGTTTCCGGAGTTGTTCCGGGGCTTCCAAGATCGAAAAATTCAACCACATTCATACATCGAAGGGCGAGGTAGTCATTTATTAGTTCGAAGTCGAATGGACTTGTCTCAGTTGTTTCTAGATTGCCGAGAGAACTTCGCTTTGCCCCCTTTCGTTTAGTTCGCTCAGCGAGTTGAGTTAGAGATACCCCAGTATCCTGTCGCAAAGTTTTAAGATACGAACGATAGCGTGTAATCTCTTTTGATTTAAGCTTCTGTTTCATTGGCTTGGTTCAAAATTATACAGCGAAAGAAGTCATTATAAGTATTGGCTATTTTTCTTATCGTCCACTATTACTGGACAGTTGAATAGAACTTTTCTGGACGCAATAACGCGATCTGTTATGCTTGAGCTAGGTAAAACAAAGGAGTGTTTTTATGAATAAAGATAAAGTCAGGATTGTTGCTAATAACTTTCCAGTTTTTCCATTATTAGAGGTTGTTCCGATAGCATTAAAGATGGTCCAGGATGAACTTGCTGCTTCGCGTGAGCATGACCTTAAGCTGTTAGGGCTGGAACATGCACACATCGAGAGCCTACAGGAGCGACAATTAGTTCATTTGGAGAAAATCAGTCAGAACCGAAACAGGTATCAATTGGCAAATGAGTTTGTTCGCTCGGGGCCTATGTCTTCCGATGAACGAGCTAAGATCTTAAAAATGCTCGAGGAAAAATGACATGGAAACCAGAACTATCCTTGAAAACGAGTTTTTTGAAGCGGTTGCAAAACTTCATTTAATTCAGCGAGTTTTGCGGGATAATTCTGCGGAAATGACTGAGCATGAAAAACGATCGTGGCGAAATCAGTGGATTCGAGCAAAATGCGCATTAGAGCGTCTAAGAAAGGAGATGGAGAATGCAGACCAATCTCGGTAAATCAGAATCAATATCACGAGGGTTTCAAGAATCACAAATCCGGGTCGCAGATTATCTCAGGGGCTTCGTCGAAAAAATCAGGCAGATCCAGGAAGGTGGATTAACCCTAAATTTTGCGATCATGTCGATTGAAGAAGAAATAAACCGGGTCGAGGATGCGTCAGTATTTCTAATTCTGACAGGGCCTATGCGAGTGGGTAAGTCTCTCTTAACAAATCTTTTGGCTGCTGCCGATGTCAGTGTTGTGCGAAGTGGGGCTGTAACTACCGCAGTTGTTACCCAGATAAAATATGGTCCCAAGAAGAAGGGGACCGTTTACTTCAAAAATTTAGATAGGCAGCCCCTTGTCTTTAATCCTGATAACGAGGAAGAACTGAGTCGCTATACAACCGTCATGGCTGGCTCAGATTTAACTGCAGACATAGATCTAGTGGTCATAGAGTCACCCCAAGAGGGACTTCGTGGCCTAACCATAATGGATGTGCCGGGGATTAATGACCCCAATCAGCAGCGTGGGGCCTTGGCTTCAAGGTTCGCAGCAAGAACTCACGCTATTATTTATCTGGTTCCCGTAGGGGCATCGGTAACTATACATGATCTCAACTTTATCAAAGAGTATCGTGAAAAATCGGCATTCCCAGAGAACTGGGATGATCTTTTTGTTTTGGTCAATCGCATTGATGAAAAAATCGATGCCGATGGAAAAATTGACATGAAAGCAGTTGCTGCCATAAGGGAACATCTCGTTCAAGCCATGGTAGCCGAGGGAATTAATGCACCGGAAATTGAACCGCACATTTATGAAGTGTCGTCCTTTTGGACCCAACGAAGTCGCGAAATTGGCGATAGTGGCCACTATAAAGATTTTGATGATCTGGCGAATAGAGATCGACGATTTCGACAGACCTACGAGGAGGTTTTTAGAGAAGTTGTAGAGGGATACAGTAAGTTTGAAAAAGATCTTAAGGCCCACCTCTCACGTCAGGATTTTCGGGCTAGGATTTTTTTGAAACCCATTCGAGACGTTCAGCGGCACCTTCAAAATCAGTTGCTCGGGATAAAAGCTAAAGAGATTGAGATGGAAAAGGATGTGACAGAGTTAAAAGGCCGAGTTGTCTATTATAAGAAGCTAGCCGCCAACGTTGAAACAAAGCGCCAGAAAACATTAGACGATGCGCAGAAGAGACTGATTCAATTAATCGGGGAGGCTCTGGATAATTACGCCGTAACTAGCTTAGAGTTGGTTTCAAAAACTACTAGGTTAGCCTGTAATTCAGTACTAGAAAGATTGAATAAAATCGATGGAAAAAATGGCGGATTATCGAAAACAGAAAAAGCAGAATTTGTTGAGGAAATTGAGAGAGAAGTTACAGCGGGGATAGCCGACGTACAAGGTAATGTTGTGACATTGTGGGTTGATGCTATGGAAGAAATATTTGCTACGATCGAGGCTGATCTCAACGATGTTGCAAAAAAAATAAGGGAAAATCTGCAGGATGAGATAAACAAAGATGAAGATCTTAAGCTTATTTTTGAGGCGTTTAGGCTACCGCAGCTCGAAAATTTAGATGACTCTATTTCGGAACTTCTAACAGCAGGCATGCCACGAACTTTTCAGGAAACTGAGGGTGTGTTTAGAAGTGTTAAGATTTCCGGGAACGGAAAGTATGTCGGAGGTGGATTTGGAGCTCTCCTTGGCGGCATTATCGGGTTTTTGTTTGGTGGCCCAATAGGTGGGGGAATCGGTGCAGGAATTGGTGGGGGCGGTGGTGCTATTTTGGGCGACGACGAGAGCGAAATTTTGGAAATATCAACCGATTGGCGGTCGAAAGTGCTTGGTAATACGGAAGCAAAACTCAAAGACCACATGAAAAAAACATTGCGAACGAGTGAGGCCCGATTAATAAATAATCCCTTGGCTAAAATAGAGGCGGATTTCTCCGACAAGATAATTAAACCAGTTTTTAGTTCTCTTACTCAACATCTTCAATCAATTACAGAAGCGGTAGAAGCAGCATCGCAGAATCGAGAATCTCTTGAACGACAGAAAAAGTTAATTAAGACTCAGGGCCAGATGCTAGAAAAGCTTTTGGCTGAAGCACAATCATTGGATTCGGAGATCCGAAATGCAAAAAGCTAAGAAAGGGTCGACTCTCGTTCGAGGAGCTTTAGAACGAATTGACGAGCTTACTGATGAAATTGAAGAGTTGTTCACACAACAGAGTGAGTTCAATCAGTGGGTAGAAGGCGTTGAGTCTATTTTGCGGCCACAATTACGTTTTGCCATTGCACGAGACATGGTTCGGATAAAGCAAGAGCTTGACCTTTCTGACCCGACCCATCTTAAGGTCTCACAACAGTTAGATGAGGCTTTGGCGGCTAGTATGAGGTTTCCTTCAATTGATGAGATCGATCGAAAATTGTGGTTTCGTCGAAAATTCAACTTTCGATTAAGTTGCATTTTGTTATTTTTAGGTGTGGTGATTTTCGGGCATGGTTTTGTGCGAATTGGTGGTTTGATAATTTTGGCAACACTGGGAGTTGGAGGCGAATTAGCGCTTGGGTATTTTAGAGCAAAGGTCCGCAGCGCTAAGCAGAGGTTTAGAGATACCATACCGTTGATTAAGGCTCATGTTGAGAAAACACTTACACAAAACTGTGGAATATCCCGCTGATGCAAGGAGAATATCTTATTCAAAAGTTTTTTTCCGTGGTGTGGCCATAGAGATGTAATTGTAGGTGGGTCAGGGGAGTTTTGCTACTGAAGAAAAAAGCCAACACCTCGCACCCTCGCTGCCAACGGATCTCCTCGTGATGGGTTGTTGAGAGCAGGGTAAATTGCCATCGTGACGGTTTTGATGGGTCAATTAATGGAGTTTTGCTTGAAGTTAGGTGGATCAGTGCTCAGGCAGCTTTTAAACGCTTAAGTCCATCTGCAATTAAAAGTCTCATAAGAACCTGATAGGGGACCCCTTTTTTGTCTGCCATTTTTTTTAGTTCCTTAATCAGATCCTCTT
>Ga0214923_10003098_pt1 | contig 21221 bp, 18 predicted proteins | sample LL1510_MetaG_FD_177993 | JGI IMG/M metagenome (GOLD analysis project Ga0214923, IMG submission 177993) | Freshwater microbial communities from Lake Lanier, Atlanta, Georgia, United States - LL-1510 | ecosystem: Environmental > Aquatic > Freshwater > Lake | place: USA: Georgia | collected...
TCTTGATTTTTTTAGCAGAGTTATTATAATAGTGACAAATGACATTTAATTTATCTGATAGACAAATTAAACTGCTTGATGCAATTATCTCAGAATACCTTTCTACTTCTGAGCCAATTGGGTCTAATTACCTTGTTAAAAAGTATAATCTAACAATTTCTCCAGCAACTGTTAGAAACGAAATGGCAGAGCTTTTAAGAAAAGGCTTTTTAGAGATGAATCACTCTTCCGCTGGAAGAGTTCCAACCTCAATGGCTTATAAATTCTTTTTACAAGAACTTTTAGAGGAAGAAGAATTACCTGTTCTTCAAGAAGTGGCCATTAGACAAAAACTTTACGCCAATAGATATGAATTTGAAAAGTTACTACAAAGAGCGGTTGTTTCTTTGGCAGATTTAACTCAAGAATTGTGTATTGCCGTTACACATGATGGTTTTATGGTTCATGCTGGTTCTGTTTATATATTAGACAAAAAAGAATTTTGGGAGATTGATGTTACCAAAGCAGCCCTTGGTTTACTTGATAACTTTGAGTTATTTGATCAAATTCTAAGAAGAATTCCAGATTACAATAAGGATACTCAGTATTTGATAGGTGAAGAAATTGGACTTCCTTCTTTAAAAAATTGTTCGATTGTTTTTACAAAATTTAAAACATCAAAAACTAGCGGATTTTTAGCTGTACTTGGACCCTCTAGAATGAAGTATCAAACAGTGCTACCTTCTTTAAAGTACTCAAAAATGTTAATTGAAGAAATATTAAATTCTTAAAAAATTATGGATGAAAATAAAAATAACACTCTATCTGAAATAGATATTTTAAAAGCACAAATTACAGACCTAGATAATAATTGGAAAAGAGCTTTAGCTGATTACAAAAATTTAGTTGAAAGAACAAATAAAGAAAAGAAAGATTTCTACGAATTTGCAAATGCTAGTCTGCTAACTAGTCTAATGCCCGTTTATGATTCTTTAGAAATGTTAGCTAAATTTAATCAAGATCAAGGTTTGCAGTTAACAGTGAAGCAGTTTAAACAAATTTTATCCGAAGAAGGTTTGAAAGAAATAGAAACAATTGGAAGAGACTATAATGTAAATGAAATGGAAGCAGTGGAAATGGTAGAAGGAGAAGAGGGTAAGGTAATTGAAGAATTAAGTAAAGGTTTTTATTTTAAAGGCAAACTTTTAAGACCTGCAAGAGTAAAAGTAGGAAAAGGTAATTAATTTTAAAGGAGGACAAAAATATGGGTAAAATAATAGGTATTGACCTAGGTACAACCAACTCTGCCGTAGTATTTTTAGAAGGGGGAAACCCTAAAGTTATTCCAAGTCATGAAGGAACAAATACAACTCCTTCTGTTGTTGCGCTTGGTAAGAATGATGTAGTAGGAATTCCTGCTAAAAGACAACAAATAGTAAATCCAAAAAATACAATTTTTTCTGCAAAAAGATTAATGGGAAGAATGTACTCTGATCCTGAAATTCAAAAGCTAAAGGCTGATATGCCTTACAACATAGTTGAAGGTAATAACGGAATGGCTTGTGTTGAAGTAGAGGGTAAAGTTTATACTCCGCAAGAAATCTCTGCTAAAGTTTTAGCAAAATTAAAAGCAGATGCTGAAAGCTTTTTAGGAGAACCTGTAACAGAAGCTGTTATTACTGTCCCTGCATACTTTAATGATGCGCAAAGAAGTGCAACTAAGGAAGCCGGAACAATTGCTGGACTTGATGTAAAAAGAATTATCAATGAGCCAACAGCTGCTTCTCTTGCATATGGTTTAGACAAAAAATCAAATGAAAAAATTGTTGTTTATGATTTAGGTGGGGGAACTTTCGACGTTTCTGTTCTTGAGATTGGTGACGGAGTTTTTGAGGTTAAAGCTACAAATGGAGATACTCACTTAGGTGGGGATGATTTTGACCAACACATTATTGATTTCTTAATTTCTGAGTTTAAGAAATCAGATGGAATTGATTTGGCAAATGACAAACAAGCTCTTCAAAGACTTAAAGATGCGGCTGAAAAAGCAAAAATAGAACTTTCATCTGCTCTTGAGACTGATGTAAATATTCCATTTATTACAGCCGATGCTTCTGGACCAAAACACATTAACATCAAACTAACTAGAGCAAAACTTGAGACTTTAGTAGATGACTTGATTCAAAGAACAATTGTTCCTATTGAAAATGCTTTAAAAGATTCTGGAATTTCTAAAAACCAAATAGATGAAATTGTCATGGTTGGTGGAATGACAAGAATGCCAAAAGTACAAGAAGTTGTGAAAAACTTCTTTGGAAAAGATACAAATAGATCAATTAATCCTGACGAAGTAGTAGCAATTGGTGCTGCAATTCAAGGAGGAGTTTTATCTGGGCAAGTTAAAGATGTATTACTTTTAGATGTCACTCCGCTAACTCTTGGAATCGAAACATTAGGTGGAGTTTCAACTCCTCTAATTAAGAGAAATACTACTGTTCCAACTTCAGCATCTCAAGTTTTCTCAACTGCTGCTGATAATCAAACATCTGTAGAAATTAATATTTTACAAGGTGAAAGAGAGATGGCTTCAGACAATAAATCTCTAGGAAGATTTATCTTGGATGGAATTCCGCCAGCTCATAGAGGTGTTCCTCAAATTGAGGTGACCTTTGATATCGATGCTAATGGTCTTTTACATGTTTCTGCAAAAGAAAAAGTAACAGGTAAAGAACAAAAAATTACTATTACTGGTTCAACAGGACTTGATAAAAATGAGGTTGAAAGAATTGTGAAAGAAGCTGAGGCAAACAGGGAAGCTGATAAAAAAAGAAAAGAAGAAGCTGAAAGCAGAAATCATGCAGAAAGTTTGATTCATCAAGCTAAGAAAGCAGTAGTAGAAGCTGGAGATAAGCTCCCTGCGGAAACTAAAACTGATATTGAAGAAAAAATAAAATCATTGGAAGATGTTTTATCAACTGCATCAAAAGATGAATTAGATAAGAAAATAAATGATTTAAATGAAACTTTGGCAAAATATGGCGATCAACTTTATAAAAAAGATGAACCTAAAAATGATCAAGGTGGAAATAATAATCAAACAAATCCAAACGAACCAATGGAAGGTGAAATAGTTTCTTAAAATTTAAAGTAAGTTTAAAATAGGAAATTAAAAAGAGTAAGGCGCGGTTCACCGCGCCTTCTCTCTCACGTTAGGTAGTTAAATACTGGACCAGGTACTGAAAAAAGACCCAAGTAAGCATAATTGATTGTTGAAACTTTGGCAAAGCCATATTCACCAATCCAATGCTGAATCCTAGGACCACCATCCCGGTACCCGTCAGGTTCCCAAGGCTCAGAGCAAAAAATGATTTACTCTTTCTTAATTGCCTAAGAACTATCTCTTGGATTTGCTCCGCTTTAATAAAAGAACCGTATCTTTCGATGACTAGTTCTTTCATTAATTGAAGCTTTATCGCAAGAGCCACTGCTGTACCAAAACGTAGGGTACCGCCCAGGGCCACAATAATTAACTCAATGATCATATGCACCTCCCTCTGATCACACAAAATTTTACCATAAAAAAGCGAAAATATAGCAAAGAAATAAAAATTCTGCTAAAAAAACAACGATAATTTTGGTAAAATATAAACATTATGAGTCAAATAAGAGATTATTACGAAATTTTAGGTGTTTCTAAAAATGCTTCAGATACTGATATTAAAAAAGCTTATAGAAATCTTGCCAGAGAACATCATCCTGACATGGTAAAAGATTCAGATAAAGCTGGAGCTGAAAAAAAGTTTAAGGAAATAAATGAAGCATATCAAGTCCTTTCAGATTCTGAAAAAAGAAAACAATATGATCAATTTGGTCACAATGCTTTTAAACAAGGAGGTGGGGCTGGGGCTTCGGGATTTGGAGGTTTTGGTCAGGGACCGTTTGGTTATTCTTATTCCACAGGAAATATAAATGTTGATCCTTTTGAAATTTTTGAAGAGGTTTTTGGATTTGGAGGTTTTGGAAGACCAAAAAAAGGAAAAAATATTTACTATGAAGTGAAGGTCTCTTTTGATGAAGCTGTTAAGGGAGGTGAAAGAAAGATAAAAGTTGAAACTGGAGAATATACTATAAAAATTCCTAAAGGTATCGTTGAAGGAATGGAGATGAGATTTGCTGGAAAGGGAATGCCTGGACCAAATAATTTACCAAATGGGGATTTACTAGTTTCTTTCAAAGTTTCTTTTCCTGAAGAATTAGAAAGATTCAATGAAAATATTCTACAAGTTGTAGAAATAGATTTTATAATAGCAATTTTAGGTGGTGAGGTAGAAGTAAAAGTAATTGATCAAAAATCAGAAAATGCAGTTTCTAAGAAAAAGATAAAGGTTCCTGAAGGAGTAACACACGGAACTCGCCTTCAATTAAAAGGGTTTGGAATGCCAAAAATTAACTCAAATTATTCAGGGGATATGTTTGTAGAATTAAGATTAAAGTTACCAAAAAAACTTTCCAGAGCACAAAGAAAATATCTGGAAGAATATAAAAATATTAAATAATAATATAAAATTATTTAAAAAAATTAAAAGCCTTGTGCGCCAACCCGATTGGGTCGGCGCACTTTTTGGAACCTACGCTAACACTACCAAATGGCAGTGATCAGGGCGTAAAGAAATACGGGAAGTCCCAAAAGTAGGTAGATACCACAGCAGCCGACCGCAATACGCGGTATGAGCTTTGTATCCCACCCTTTTTTGGTGGCGATCCACCGCCCCCCACGGTACAATGTGTAGAACATTGTTCCATAGATAATAACCAAGAAAACAATTACCACTCCCATAATCCCTCCATCATACTATAGGTTACCAGTTAATATAATAGCACTTTTCCTTGAAAATTGCAAATTTATGAGTTAGAATAGCACCTGAATAAGTCTAGTATTCAATACGAATTTATGGCTTTTTATTAAGTAAGTGTTTATTTTCAAATTACAAATTTGAAGAAAGTGTTTAAGGATGGCTATTTCAGAATTTAGAGCAGCTATTAATCAGGTAGCTACTGAAAGAGGAATTTCCGCTCATGATGTACTTGACTCCGTAAGGGTTGCTTTGTATAAGGCATACGTAAAAGATTTTGGAGGTACTTCAGAGGATATTAAAGTTGAATTAGATGAGGAGACAGGAGAATCAAGAATATTTGATTTGAATGGTAAAGATATTACTCCATCTGGGTTTGGAAGAATTGCTGCAAGTACTGCTAAGCAAGTTATTATACAAAAAATAAGAGAGACAGAAAAAGCTGCAATTATTGAGGAAATGAAGGTAAAGATTAAAAAAGTTGTTTCTGGGATTGTTTTCAAAGTTGAAAATGGTTTAGTTGTAGTTGATTTGGGTAAGACTCAAGGAATAATGCCTAGAGGTGAGCAAGTTTCTTCAGAAACTTATATTCCTGGACAAAGATTGAAAGTATATGTTAAAGAAATTAGAGATGGTTCAAGAGGAACTGAAGTGATTGTTTCAAGATCTGATGCAGAATTTGTAGCTCAGTTATTTGAAGAAGAAGTTCCTGAAATTGCCAATGGTACTGTTGAAATTGTTGGAATCGCTAGAGAAGCTGGTTCTAGAACTAAAATGGCAGTTTATTCATCAGATGACAAAATAGATCCTGTAGGAAGCTGTGTTGGTCAAAAAGGAGTTAGAGTTCAGGCAATTATTCAAGAATTGTTTGGAGAAAAAATTGATATTATTCCATTTGCTACTTCTATTGAAAAATTTATAGCTGCTTCTTTATCTCCTGCAAGAGTTACAGAAGTTGAGATTAACGAAGCCGAAAAAACAGCAGCAGTTTCTGTTCCTGAAGATCAATTAAGTTTAGCAATTGGAAAAGAAGGACAAAATGTAAGACTTGCTTTCAAATTAACTAAATGGAAAATCGATATCAAAGGAATGAAGGGTGTCTTCGATAATATTACTAAGGAAGATAGGCCTGCAAAAGAAAGTGCTCAATCTGTCAGAGGAATTTGGGATGAAGAAATTGAAACTTTAAGAGAATCAAAAGAAGCTGAAGCAAAAGCTAAACAAGAAGAATCAGAAAAGATGAAATCTGAAATAGAAGATTCAAATTCTGAAGAAATCAAAGATCAAGAGTAATTAAATTAAAGAAAAGAAATTGTAAATGAGTGAAGTATTTTATAGACCTCCAATAGTAACTGTGATGGGTCATGTTGACCATGGAAAAACATCTATTTTAGATGGAATTAGGAAAACAAACGTAACAGCTAAGGAATTTGGAGGTATCACTCAACATATTGGTGCTTACCAAATTGAATTTAATTCCAAAAAAATTACATTTATAGATACTCCAGGACACGCTGCCTTTTCTCAAATGAGATCGAGAGGCGGTAAAGTTGCTGATATAGTTATTTTAGTTGTGGCTGCTGATGCAGGTGTTCAGGCTCAAACAAAAGAAGCTATTGCACATGCTAAAGCATCTGGGGGCACAATTATTGTGGCAATTAATAAAATAGATTTGCCTGCAGCAGATGCACAAAAAGCAAAGCAGCAATTAGCTCAAGAAGATATTTTAGTTGAAGATTGGGGCGGAAGTATTGTAGCAGTTGAAGTTTCTGCCAAAACAGGAAAAGGTTTAGATAAACTTTTAGAAATGATTCAGCTAGTTGCTGAGATGCAAGAAATTAAAGCAAGACCTGAAGGTGCTCTTGAAGCAATTATTATTGAAGCCAAAATGGATAAGAAAAAAGGTGCTTTAGTAAACGTCATTGTCAAAGACGGTACTTTAAAAGTAGGAGAAGAAGTTTATGCCTCTGGAAAAATTGCTAAAATTAGATCTTTAATGAACGATAAAGGTCAAATGGTGAAAGAAGCATTGCCAGGGGATCCTGTTGAAATTTTAGGATTTAAAGAAATTCCTAGTGTTGGAGATACTATTGTTCAAAGAGGAAGCGGGTTAGAAGAATTTTCAGAGAGTACAGATAAAATTGAAATTGTTGGTAAAGAAACCAAAAAAACAGTCAATATAATTTTAAAAGCTGATACTTTTGGAACATTAGAGGCAGTTAAAGCTTCTCTTTCTAATCTAGTAACCTCGAACGTAAATGCAGATTATTCAATTAAATTTTTACTTACCTCAACTGGAGAAATAAACGATTCTGATGTTTTATTAGCACAAAGTACTAATGGTTTAATTGTTGGCTTTAATTTAAAATTATCATCAAATATTGAAGACTTGGCTGAATCAAAGAATGTTTTTATAAAAGTCTACAAAACAATCTATGAATTGATAGATGATGTTAAAGACATTTTAGAAGGTAAGGCAGTTTTTGATGAGCAAAAAATCAAGGGTAGGGCAATAATTCAAAAATTATTTAAATTACCTTCTGGAGATATGGTTTTAGGATGCAAGATTTTAGCAGGTTCAATCAAATCAACCTCTAGGGTATCAATCTTCTCAAAAAATCCTGCAGATTTAAGTAAAGATGACCAGCCCCTTTATACAGGAAATGTTAAAACTTTAAAAAGAGGAAGAGATGATATTTCTGTTGCTGTTAAAGATACTGAATGTGGGGTTCTATTAAAACCTGAGTATTTAGAAGCAAAAGAAGGGTTTTTTATTGAAGTTAGGTAATTGAAAAATAAACCTAATTTGGTAAAATAACATTATGGCATTAAACAAAGATACAAAAACAACAATCATTACTTCACATAAAATTCATGATAAAGATACAGGTTCTCCTGAAGTTCAAATTGCCTTATTATCTGAAAAAATTAATAAACTATCAGATCATTTGAAAGTTCACAAGAAAGATGTTCACTCTACTAGAGGTCTTCTTCAGTTAGTAAACAAAAGAAGAAGATTATTAGCATCTTTACTGAAAAAAGACACTACCAGACATTCTTCTCTAGTTTCTAAACTTGGTCTAAAAAAGTAGATCAACTGTATTTAGTTTTTCTTTTAGGAATTGAGAACTTTGTTCTCAATTTTTTTTGAGAAAAAACTAAATATTTATGAATAAAATTATAAAAAAAGAAATAAATTTCCTAGGTAAAAAATTAAGTTTAGAAACAGGTGAGTTAGCTTTGATGGCAAATAATGCTGTGAAATTAACTTACGGAGAGACTACAGTTTTAGCAACTGTTGTCATGGAGGAGCCAGATAATTCAATAGATTTTTTTGATTTAAGAGTTCATTACGATCCAAAACTTTTTGCAGCAGGTATTATTAAATCGTCAAAATACGTGAAAAGAGATGGAAAACCTACTGACGAAGCTGTAATAACTAGAAGACTTATTGATCATGCAATTAGACCTTTGTTCCCAAAAGATTTTAATAATGCAATCCAGGTTATTGTGACCGTGTTATCTTTGGATAGAGATGCTGATCCTGAGTTTGCAGCACTACTTTCGACAAGTGCAGTATTACATTCCTCCAGTATTCCTTTTTTTGGTCCAATGACTGCTGTAAAGGTGGGGTTAAATGAAGGTAACGTGGTTATTAATCCTACAAAAGATGAAATTCATCATATGGATTTAAATATGATTATTTCTTTTTCTGGAAAACAAAGAGACTTTTTAGCTGTTGAGGCAGAAGCAAATATTGTTGATGAAGAAATCTTAATCAAATCCATAGAGGAAGCAAATCAAAAATGCTTGGATTTAGTAAATTTATTAGATGAATTTGCAAATGAAGTTAATCCTGGAATTAGAAAAATTGAGTATATTCCAAATATATTAGATGATGTAATGGTTACTGAAATAAAAGAAATCGCATTAGAGGATTTAGATAAAGCATTTAATCAAGGCTTAGATAAGATTGCTTTAAATGTTGAAATTAGAAAAATTAAAGACTTGGTTTTAAAAAAAATAGGTGAAAAATATGATTCTGGAAAAATATCTCAAGTATTCGAACTGCTAGAAAAAAAGATTTTGCAAAAGATGATTCTTGAAGATAACAAAAGACCAGATGGAAGGGGACAATTTGATTTAAGAGAATTGTCATCTAAAGTTTCATACTTACCAAAAGTACATGGATCTGGTCTTTTCACTAGAGGTATTACCCAAGCTTTATCTGTTGCTACACTAGGATCTATTGAGGATGCTTTAGTTATTCAAGATTTTTATGGTGAAGAGACAAAGTACTATATTCATCATTACAATTTTCCTCCTTATTGTTCTGGGGAGATTGGAAAAACAGGTGGAGGTGGTAGTAGGGAAATAGGTCATGGAATGTTAACTGAAAGAGGACTCAAAGCAGTTATCCCTTCTATTTCTGAATTTCCTTATACAATCATGGTTAATACAGAAATTACTTCTTCTTCCGGATCGACTTCAATGGCGGCTGCTTGTGGATCTTGTTTGGCACTCATGGATGCGGGAGTTCCTCTGAAAGATATGGTTGCTGGAATTGGAGTTGGATTAGTAGTAAATGATGATTTTTCAAAATACAAAATTATAACCGATATTGCATATTTAGAAGATGCAGGTGGGTTTATGGATTTTAAAATGATTGGAACCAGAAAAGGAGTTACTGCCCTGCAGTGCGATATTAAATTAACTGGAATTCCGATGAAATTAATCCCAGATATAATAAGACAATCAAAAGATGCTAGGATGAGGGTTTTGGATCACATGTCTCAAACCATTTCTGAACCTAGAAAAGATTTATCTCCTTTCGTACCAAAATACGATACCATTCAAATTTCTCCAGATAAAATTGGTGTAGTAATTGGAAGTGGTGGAAAAACTATAAAAGATATTCAAGCAAAAACACAAACAACTTTATCAATTGAAGATTCTGGAAAAATTATAATTACAGGACACTCTATGGATGAAATTCAAAATGCAAAAAATATGATTGATGGTCTTACTAGAGAAATTAAAGCTGGGGAAATTTATAAAGGAAAAGTTGTTAAAGTTGTAGAATTTGGAGCGTTTGTTGAAATCTTACCTGGTAAAGAGGGACTTCTGCATGTAAGCGAAATCTCAAAAGATTTTGTCAAAGATGTTAAATCTGTTGTGAAAGAAGGAGAAGAATTTGAAGTGATGGTTAAATCTGTTGAGAATGGCAAGATTTCTCTCTCCAGAAAATCTTTACTTTAATATTTTTCTTATATAAACTAATTTCATGTCCGACTCAATTATTGAAATAAAACCGATGGGGTCGTATTTTGAACTTGATTCTGAGGGTTACATAATAAATCCTGCTTCGTTAGATAAAATTCCAGATAAATACAAAAAAATATTAGATGAAATAGTAGGGATTTACAAAAAATCTTGTGGGGATAAATTGATTAATGTTTACGTGAGGGGTTCTGTTGCTAAAGGTGAAGCAGTGGATTTTGTGTCAGATTTTGATACTTTAGGTTTTGCAAAAATTCCAGATATTCAAGACAAAGAAAAATTTATAGAAATTTTCACAAATTATAGGCAAATAGCAAATGATTTAAAAGAAAGTTTAGAAAAGAAATATGATTTTGTTACTGGAATTGAGATACAAATATATCCTTCACATAAAGTTAAAAATAATATTATTATACTTTCACAAGCACTTTGTATTTATGGAGAACCTTTTGTTCTGCCAAAATTAAAACCTGGAAGGGATTTGATGTCTCACACCCCTTCTTTTGAAAATTTTTTTAAAGAATTAGATGAATTTTATTTAAGTAATACATCCCAAGATAGAAATAAAATGAAATGTTCGTATGCGATGAAGAGACTTCTAAGAATAGGATTTGAGATAACAATGGAAAGATCAAATAGATACACTAGGGACTTGTACAGATGTTATGAAACTTTTTCTGAATTTTATCCTGAAAAAGAACCTCAAATGAAAGAAATTTTGTTTTTGGCAATAAATCCTATTTCTGATAAAAATAAAATCAAAGAAATCATGGAAAGCTTTGGAAAATGGTTACTAAGTGAAAGCAAGAAGTATTTGTAATATAATTTGAATATGAGAATTTGTCCTGTTTGCAATTTTAAATTAAATGACTATAGTTACTTTTTTTGCGAAAATTGTAGGACTCCTCTTCCTCAAGGACTTTTTAAATTACCAAAACCTATTTTACTAAACTTAAAATTAAAGTATGAAATAAACCCAACTTATAAATTTTTATTTTTTCAAATTCCTTATGAAAATAGATTTTCAGCACAGATTTTAAGTGTATTACTATTTTTGTTTATTTTTTTATTAATATTATTTTATTTATACAATCATAAGTTATGGTAGATGAAAAAAAAGATTTGCAAATTGATTTTGTTTTTGATGAATTAAAAGACATCAAATCGAAAATTGATGCATGCCAAGATTTACCTGAAGATTTAAGAGAAAAGGCTTTAAAGATATTAGATAGAGTTAATAGAATTGCTAAGCTTGGTAATTATAGTACAGAGTTTGAAAATTTGGCTAAATATGTTGACATAATTACCCAAATACCATGGAATAAATATTCCGAGGATAAGCTAGATATCAAGTATGCAGAGGAAACTCTCGAAAAAAATCATTACGGTATTAAGGATGTAAAAGAGAGAATTATAGAATACCTCTCTACTATGATTTTATTAAAAAAAAGAGGGGAAGCAGAGCAAGGAAAATCTCCAGTTATATTATTTGTAGGGCTTCAGGGAATTGGTAAAACTACTATCTCAATTTCTATAGCTGATGCACTCCAAAGAAAATTTATTAGAATTCCTATGGGAGGTATGGGATCCGTTCAAGAATTAAGGGGAGTAAGTAAATCGGTTACAGATGCAGAACCTGGTCAAATTATAAAAGCATTAATTAAAGCTGGTGTTAGAAATCCTGTTATTTTGTTAGATGAGATTGATAAAACCTCTGGAAGTGAAAGTTTAAGATTCGATTTCATGGCTGTTCTCTTAGAAATTTTGGATCCTAATCAAAACCATAGTTTTAGAGACCAATATGTTGATTACCCTTTTGATTTATCTGATGTTCTTTTTGTTTGTTCGGCAAATTATACAAATACAATTGCTGCTGCATTAATGGATAGAATGGAAGTAATAAAAATGCCTTCTTATACAGATATAGAGAAAGTTGAGATTGGTAAGAGATACTTGTTTCCTAAAATTTTAAAAAATATGGGATTAAAACCTGAAGAGTTAATCATTGAAGACAGCTTATGGATCAATGTGGTTAGACCATTTGGATTTGATGCTGGAATTAGAAGTTTACAAAGAACTTTAGAAGGAATTGCTCGAAAAGTAGCAAGAGAAATAGTTGAAGGTAAAAGTACTTCTGTAAAATTAACAGAACAAAATATTAAGCACTATCTTCCAAAATATTAAGATGATTTCCAAAAAAGAAAGATATCAAGAAATTTCTGAAAAAATACTTAAATGTAAAAAATGCTTGTTATGTGAGACGGCTATTCAATCTGTAATAGGTGAGGGAAGTCTTGATGCCAAAATTATTTTTATAGGTGAAGCTCCTGGAAAAAATGAAGACGAGCAAGGAAGGCCTTTTGTTGGAAGGGCTGGAAAACTTTTGGATAGTTGTTTAGGGAGTATAGGTTTGGAAAGAGGCGATGTTTGGATAGGCAATTTAATCAAACATCGCCCTCCTAAAAATAGGGACCCTTTACCAGAGGAAATTAAAGCTTGTCAGGATTACTTAACTCAGCAGATTGAAATTATTGACCCCTTAATAATAGTTACTTTGGGACGGTTCTCCTTTAATTATTTCTTTCCAAATGATAAAATAGGTCAGGAAAGAGGAAAGTTGAAAAGATTAGGGAATTACCACATTTTTCCAGTTTATCATCCAGCAGCTGCCTTAAGAAACAAAAAATTTTTAAGCACACTCCAAGATGACTTTTTACAACTTTCTAGACATCTAGAAGAATTTAAGTAATATGATAGGTTTTTTGAACAAAGATAATAATAAAGTTTCAGATAATAAAAATGAACTTTCCTTTAAACAAGAATCAGGCAAACCTGAGTTAAAAATTTTGTCTTTATCTGGAAGTTTCTCAGCAACTAAAAACATGACAGTTTATGAATGCGGTGATGACATTATCATCGTAGACTGCGGTATTGGTTTCCCTGAAAAAACAATGCATGGAGTAGATTTAATTATTCCAGACTTTTCTTACTTAAGAGATAAAAAAGATAAAATAAGAGGATTATTTATTACTCACTCTCATGAAGATCACCTAGGTGCGGTTTCTTTTTTTCTAGAAGAATTTGATGTACCAATGTACTCTTCAAGATTAGTTCAAGAATATGCAAAAGAAAAAATTAAAGATAGAGGACTTGGTGATGTTTTTAGAAGAATTGATTTTAAAACTTTTGTTCCTGAGGATGCTCCTGTTGTTTTAGGAAATTTTAAAATTTCTGGATTTAGAACAAACCACTCTGTTCCTTCTGGTGTTGCTTATGTAATTGATACTCCTCAAGGAAGGGTAGTTCATGTAGCAGATTATAAATTTGACACAGATCCTGTATTAGACAAACCTGCAGATGTAGCAACAATTAGAAAAGTTGGCGATGCTGGAGTTTTATGTATGCTCTCAGATTGTTTAGGATGTTCTGTAGATGGAGGTAGTACCCCAGAAACAGTTTTGGCTCCAACTTTTGAAACTGTTATGAAAAATGCCTACGGAAGACAATTATTTATTACTGTTATTTCTTCAAATTTAGCAAGAATGCACCAAATTATTGAAGCCTCTGTAAAACATGGAAGAAAAGTTGTACTTTCTGGAAGATCAATGGAGCAAACTGTGAGAATTGGAACAGAATTGGGATATCTTCCGTTTGGAAAAGAAAATTATGTTAATGAAAAAGAAGCATTTAAATTAAATCAATCTAAATTGACTTATTTGATTGCAGGTTGTTTTGGTCAGGTAGGTTCTTCTTTGGACCGAGTTTCTAAAGGTGAAAATGACGATATTATTTTACAGGAAAACGCTTTAGTAGTATTTTCTGCTGAACCAAATCCTCCTGGAGTTGATGTTGATGTACTTGCAATGATGGATAGACTCGTAATGGAAGGTGCTGAAATTTATGCTCAGTTTTTACATTCTAGAGTTCACGAACACTTACATATTTCAGGTCATGGACACAGAGACGATTTAAAATTAATGGCAAATCTTCTAAAACCTAAATACATTATCCCGATTGGAGATACTGTTGTAAAAATGAGAGTTTATAAAGAAATGATGCAGGATGAGATGGGAATATCTGGAGATAGAATATTCGAAATGAGAGATGGCGACTCCTTAATTTTCAATAATGGTGTCGCTGCTTTAGGTAAAAAAATAGACACTCAAGATGTTTTTGTAAATTCAAGTACCTACACCCAAATCCCTGCAATGGTAGTTAAAGATAGAGATAAGTTATCTACTGACGGAATTTTTGTTGTAACTGTTGTTTTAGATAAAGATAGGGCTCCGATTAAAGGTAAAGTAGATATAGTAACTAGAGGATTAGTAGTAGTTTCAGATTCTAAAATATTTATAGGCAAAGCAAAAGATACTGTAAATAAAACATTAGATAAAAATACTGAAAAAATGAACGATTGGAATTTCTTAAAGGGTAAAATTGAAAAAAACATTGAAAGATTTATTCATAAAGAAACAGGTAAGAGACCTATCATTTTAATTATTGGTATTAATTCATAGAAATAGAAACTCATCTATTTACTTAATTTATATTCTATATAAAATAAATTAATTAAATTAATGAATAGAAATAAAAATTCAAAAACTAAATTAAAATTTATAGATTTATTTTGTGGGATTGGTGGATTTCACTACGCTCTTAATGAATTAGGGCATGAATGTGTATTTGCTTCTGATATAAATAAACCTGCATGTAAAGTTTATGAGATTAATCATAAATTAACTCCGGCAGGAGATATAACTCAGATACTTGTAGAAAATATAGAGGATCATGATATTCTTTGTGCTGGTTTTCCTTGCCAAGCTTTTTCAAATGCCGGTCATAAAAATGGTTTCGAAGATACAAGAGGTACTCTTTTTTTTAATATTGCTAAAATCATAGACGAAAAAAACAAAAAAGGTACAGCTCCAAAATATATTATTCTTGAAAACGTTAAACATTTAGTCAGGCATGATAATGGAATGACTTATAAAATAATTAAAGAATCTTTAAATGAATTAGGGTACAGCCTACCTTCCAAAGATATTATTATGAGTCCTCATATGTTTGGTATACCTCAAAGAAGAGAAAGAATTTATATTTTAGGCATTAAACGAGATGAAAATTTTAAAGATTATAATCTTGATTACAATTATTTCTCTCTTCCACAATCAAATAAAAAAATTGAGTTAAAAAATATTCTTGACAACGAGGTAGTTGAAAATAATGAAAAGTATTTGATTTCGGAATATGAAAAAAACGTTTTAAATGCGTGGGATGTTTTCAAACATAGATTTTATTCAAGTATGGGCGGGTTTCCGGTTTGGATCGATTACTTAGATTATTCTGGAGATTACTCTGGTTTTCCTAAATGGAAGATTGACTACGTTATTAAGAATAAAAAACTTTACGATAATAATAAGGATGCTATTAATTCCTGGATCTCTGAATTTAAAGTCAGAGATTTTAAAACAAGGGATAGAAAGTTCGAATGGCAGGCTGGAAAAAATTTTAATAGTGTATGGGATACTTTCATTCAGCTAAGGCAATCTGGAATTAGATGCAAGAAGCCCGATTACTTCCCAACTCTTGTGGCTATAGTTCAGACTCCTATAATTGGTAAATTTAAGAGAAGATTAACTCCACGAGAGGCATCAAGACTCCAAAGTTTTCCTGATAAGTTTGAATTGGATACAAATGAACATCAAGCGTATAAACAACTGGGAAATTCTGTTAATGTTGATGTAGTAAAATACCTTGCTGGAAAATTATTGAATTATCAAAATGAGTATAATACTTTATAAAAATATTTTTAATAACGAGTTTGTAATAGAACCTGATGAAATTTACTCTCAGAGACTTTTAAAATCAAATTTTTTTGAAGAAAAATTTGTTGATACTTTGAATTTAAATATAGAAGACCAAATAGTTTTTTCTGGTTGTACTATTTACAAGTTAATCTCCCTAAAAAATAAATCTATTACAATCTTGTATCAGCCTATCAAAAATTCTGGAAGCGAAGGAAACAATAGTAAAAGATTTCAAATTCCTAATTCCTTGTCAGATTTTAATGGTGAGAATTTTTGGTTTGTTGGAAGTTACAATTGTGGAGACAAAGTTCTTTTAGTTATTACAAAAGATTCTTATTTTCTAACAAAAGATAGGGAAGTTAGCTCCTATTCTTCACTATGGATTGATTTTGATAAATTAGAGGATGCTTATTCTAATGGAATATGTATTTATAGCAATAGAAATGGTAGAAAATATTATATTATCGACTTACAGAAAATTACTGAATCAAATTTTCAAAGTTATTTTAATAATGCCATGTTAAAAGAATTTGATACAAGCGAAGATAGTAGGATTAAAGTTTTGCCAATGGAGGAGTCTAATAGTTACGAACTTTACGATGAATCAACGCATTCAAAGTTAACGAATGAAAGTTTGACAGTTATAAGAAACAGTGATTTTAGAACCCAGGTTTTAGAGAATTCTGGGTATAAGTGCGAACTTTGTGGAACCGAAGAAACTTTTATAGATTCTAACGGTAAAATGTACTTTGAAGGTCATCATATAATACCCTATAATATTAATTCTCAGAAGAAATTTACGTACCTATTAGATAACCCAGATAATATATGCTGTTTATGTCCTAACTGCCACAAAAAAATTCATTTTTCTAATACTGAGGTTAAAAGAAACCTTATAAATACACTATTAAATACCCGTCAAAACTTATTAAAAAATTTTGAAATCTCAAATATAAATGATATAATTAACCTATATAATTATGAATAGCAGTACACACTCAAAAGATATTAGGCCTAATCTTGGAACTATTTTAGATGGGTACGAAAGAAACGAATATAAGACGTACTCTGCGTTGGCGGAGCTTATTGATAACTCTACAGCTAGTTACTTTTCGCACAAAAAAGAACTTCAAGAAAAATATAATAATAATTTTACTTTAAAAATAGTTATTAATTACGATAAAGAAGTAGGTAAGCACGGAAAACTTGAAATTATTGATAATGCTTATGGTATGGATAGGTTTGAGTTTGATAATGCTGTAACTTTGGCACATAGACCGTTAATTCAAGGGGGCAGAAACGAGTACGGTATGGGATTAAAAACATCGGCCTCTTGGTTCGGTAAGACTTGGGAAGTTTCCTCTACAAAATTGAATGCTAATTTAGAATACAGCACTAAAATTGATATAAAACATTTGATTTCTAATAATTTAAATACCATTGAAATATTAGAAAAAGAAGTTCATCCTGATAAACATGGAACTAAAATTTCTATTACAAACCTATGTAGAAGAATTGAGAAAAAGGAATTAGAAAAACTTACAAGAGAAATTGAAAGTTTATATCGAAGAGACTTAGAAAAAGGGGATATTGAAATTTATATAAATGAACATAAATGTTTTTTTAATCCTTATAGTGTACTAGAGATAGTTGAGGATGGAGTAAAAATTGCAAAAAAGAATGAATTTGAAGATTCTGTAATTTTTGAGGGCATGGAATATCCTATAAAAGGTTTTATTGGAATACTTGCAGAAGGTAGTTACTCCAAAGCTGGTTTGGTTCTTTTTAGAAGAGGTAGGGTAATAAACGGCGGGGAAGGAAGAAACTATAAACCACAAGAAATTTTTGGTGCAGCAAACTCACCAGTCTCGCTTAGATTGTTTGGAGAGATAGATTTAGATACATTTCCTGTTACACAGGCTAAAAGTCTTGACTGGGATTCAAATGGTTTAGAAGAGAAATTTATTAGTAAAGTATTTGAAATATTTGAAAAATATATTACTTTTGCAAAAACTTATAGGGTACCGACAAAAGAATCTAAACCCATGAATGTTAAAGAAACTAAAAATGTAGGGGATTCTTCACTTGAATCATTTCCTTACGATTTAGATGTCTATGGTTTTAATATTAAACGAGATAACTTTATTCAAACTAAAACAGATAATGGTGTAACTTCCTTTTCTTTTCCTTTAAAGATAGAAAATGAGAATTTTAATAATTTTGCTGATAGAAATTATAATTTTGAAATAAAATATTTATATTCTTCTCAATTGGAACTTTTTTCTTACAGAGAAGAAAAAAATAAAGAAAACAAAATAATTATTGATATAAATCTTGGATTCTCTTTATTTGAAAAGTTAAATGGAAATAAGGAATTCAGAGTTATTTTGACACAATTAATAATTTCTTTAGTTTTATCTGAGTTAATAGCTAGAAAAAAAGCAATATTAGAAGATGGGAATTTTATGATTCAGTCGGATGAAATTAGAGTTTTACTTAATAGATTTCTAAAAGAAAGTTCAAAAAATTATGACTACAATAACTAATCAGTTATATAGTAATTTAAAAAAACCAATAGATACAGAGACAATTGAAAAGAACATTAAGAGAGTATTATCAAAAAATATAGATAAAAGAGTAGGACTTGTATATGGTAAAGTGCAAAGCGGTAAAACAAATAGTATTATATGTCTAACAGGTAAGTTGATAGATAATGATTACAGATTAATAATTTATTTGATATCCGATTTGAAGGAATTATTAGGTCAAAATTTTGACAGAATTAAACCAATCTACGATAACGGTATAAATAAAGTTTATAAAAACTATGAAGGGGATATTTTACTATTTAATACAAGCGACAACAGATTCAAAATACTTGATAAAGAGAAAATTAAAAATTTTTTTCAAACAGATAAAACTTTAATTATTTGTACCTTAAAAAATCATTCTCATTTAAATAAAATATTATCAATTTTTAAAGATACCCCATATTGTTCTTCCAAATCAATTATTATTGACGATGAGGGGGATGATATAACTCAAAATACAAGCAAACATAAAATTAATAATGGAAAAGAAGAAAACCGATCAAGAATTAATGATTCACTTATACAAATTAAAGATATGCTGAATTGCGGTCTTATATCTATTACAGCAACACCACAGGCCAATTTGTTTCTAGAAACAATCCAATCACTTTCTCCTGATTATTGTGCTTATTTTGAACCTTCTCGTAACTACACAGGTTTAGAGATTTTTCATTCCGACAACTCAATTATAGAAGTTGTTAAAGAAGATACAGATACAATTTACAAAAATGATGAAGGAGTTCCTAATTCTATGAGAAACGCTTTAAATTATTTTATAGTTTCTTCTAGTGTTTTAAAATTTTTAAATAATAAATATTATAAAACTCAAATGTTGATACACCCTGATAAAAAAATAAATTCTCATAAAGTAGTGACTGATAAAATAAATTTAATTCTAAAAGAAGATTATTTAAATATTCTTAACAATCCAAATTCAGGAACATCAAAAGATATAATTAAAAATTTTATTGAAATTTATTTAGAATTTAAAAATAAGTATAAAAACTTACCGAATTTTGAAGAATTCCAAGAAAAATATATACAAGAAACATTATTAAATCTAGAAACTTTTACTTTAAATAGTAAGCATAAGAACAGCGTGCCTTTAAAAGAAGTAATTGAGATAAGTAAGACCAACTTGATATTAGTTGGAGGAGACATGTTAGATAGAGGCGTCACAGTACCAAATTTGATTGTATCTTTTATGCTTCGTGATTCAAAAATGCCTCAAGCAGATACATTAATACAAAGAGCCAGGTGGTTAGGATACAGAGAAAATTTAGATTTTACAAAAGTATATCTTACACAAAGTCTACATGAAAGTTATTTAAAACTTGTTGAGCATGAAGATGATTTAAGCAGAAACATTAAATTTTATTCAGACGAAAATTTAGATATGAAAAAAATAGAAGATTTAAAATTAACTCTTGATCCTAGTTTAATTATTACAAATAAGGGAAAAGCAACAGCAGAAAAAGTAGATTATGTTCACCCTTGGTCAGTTCAAAAATTTTTTACCAGAAACTCGCAAAAAAATTCAGAAAATATTAGTTTAGTTAACAAACTCTTTCAAGAAATTAAACATTTAAAATATAAAGAAGAATTCAATAATTCCTTTTACTCTGTAGAAAGGGAAGTATTAATATCTTTTATAGATAAATTTAATTTCTCCGAGAAGGACGGTAGTTTAATTTTGATTTTAAAGCTAATTAAGCAAAGATTAGAGGAGTTAAATATAGATACAGTTGATATAGTAGAAATGAGGTCTGGAAATTATGAATATAGATCTATAGATGAAGAGGGAACTGGGATTAAAAATCTAATGCAGGGTAGAGGTAGCCTCGAAAATAAAGAAAGTTATCCAGGTGATAGAAATATTATTCATGATAAAGTTATGTTACAAATTCACAATGTAAAACTAAAACAGGAATTTAAAATTGAAAATACATTGATTTATGGGGCTGAAACTTTGGTTCCAATGGTAGCATTGGGTATACCTTCAAGTAATTTATACAAAATTCTAGAATTCGAGAAGAATAAAATTTCAAGAAAAAAAATCAGAATAAATACAGGTATTAATTCATAAATTATCTCTTTTAAATTTGGTATTATATACATAATGTCTAAAAGAGGTAGGAAGAGAAAATTAAAATTAAATATCAAATCAGAGACTCTTAAATCGGTGTTTGCAGTTTTTTTACTTTTATTTGGCTCTCTATGTTTATGGTCATTAATAGCTCCTTCATATAAATTAACTAATGTTTTTTATACAAACATAAAATTCTTTTTAGGTTTAGGTGGTTATATATTTCCAGTTGCTTTAATATTTACAGGAATTTTAATGCTTTGGCCAATTGATAAAAGATTTCTTAATCTGAGAATTACAATTGCTTTATATTTGATGTTTATTTTAGTTTCCGCAATAGGGGAATCCCTTTCTGCAGGATATGGTGGTAAATTAGGCTTTTTTGTTTCAAATTTGTTATCTGTAAATATAGGATTTATTGGAAACTTAATTGTTTTATTTTTATCTTTTTTTGCAGTCTTAATTTTCTTAACAGATATACCAACACCAATGATTCACGCATTTTTTAATAAAATTCAAAAGACTGAAGAAAAAGTTTCAGAAGAAACTGCTAATGAATTCAATGATGAGGATTCTGATGTAGAAATTGATGATTTTCAAATTGGTGAAAATATTTATACACAAG
>Ga0214923_10003100_pt1 | contig 21212 bp, 14 predicted proteins | sample LL1510_MetaG_FD_177993 | JGI IMG/M metagenome (GOLD analysis project Ga0214923, IMG submission 177993) | Freshwater microbial communities from Lake Lanier, Atlanta, Georgia, United States - LL-1510 | ecosystem: Environmental > Aquatic > Freshwater > Lake | place: USA: Georgia | collected...
TTTCTATCCAAGATTGTGTTAATTTCATTATGTTTATGGAAGAGTTTGCATCTCTTGTTCTAAATACGATTTTTTTGTTTTCGCAACTCACGCAGTTAGGACAAATTAACAGACGAAACACTTTCTTTCCTTCCTTATCTTTGTAATATTCCAAATCCTTATTACAATCACAACACTTCTTACTTGTATTACATTCATTTATCGTTATTGTATCATATTTCTTATGAATTAATTTTCTTAATCCTTTATTCATAGTAGGCATAAAATGTTTCATTTGTGTAGACCTACTCCAATTTCCATAACCAATTAGGATATTTTCTCCAAATGTTTCCTTAATTTTATTCAAAAATGTATCTACGCTTTTCTTACCATAACAATATTGCCGAAACTTCATTTTTCTCCATGTATCTCGTTTGTAAAAATCGGTTGTTTCTTTATCAACATTTTACCAATTCCATAGAAAATTATTTTAGTATGTTGAAATCACGATTACAAAAATTAGACGGATTTGCACACTCCGAATTAAAGGAAAATATAACAAAAACAATACGAAATATTCCACAAGAAAAATACAGAAACATAATTAGGAGTGCTTACGAAAGACCAGAAAAATATGTATCCAATAAAAACAATACACGAAAAATCAAGAAGAATTATTTATAAGTTCTCATATAAAATGGGCGTTTTAAATGAGAAAAGGTGTAATATGTTTTGTATCATTTTCTTATATGTATCAATAATTCATAAAATTATACTTTAATTTTTTTCCATTCACTAGGACATAAATCTATTATGTCTATATTTGATTTTTCTCCAAACCATAATTCAGGATAACATACTATTTTATCTGTTTTATTATTTAAATAAGCTCCCCACCAACTAAATGTGCTATTTGCAATTATGTTATGGTTACAACAACTCATTAAAATTAATTGTTCCCAGTCTTCTAATTTTCTATTTCTATTTTTATTTACAAATTTAAATTTAAAAAAATAAAATTCTTTTTCCAAATAATTTATACAATTTAACACATTTGTCATATCTGTTTCTTCACAAAAATATATAATAGTATATTGATTTTTTAAATTTAATTTATTTTTCATATAATTAAGACAATTAATATAATAACTATTTTGCATGATTGGATGAATATGTTGTATATTTTTATAATCACCTATTCTAAAATGCATACTTATAGTAAATTTTAAATCTTCATTATAATCATTTAATATTTTTTCTTTTATTAGTTCGAGAGAAAGTAAATTGTAAATTATTTCATAATTATTTTTAAAATATTTATAACTTTGAAAGTATCCATAAATCATTATATTTTTATAATTTTTATCAAAAATTAATTTATTATATTTAAAATTATTCTCTCGAATAATATAAATAGGTTGTGGAATTATTTCAATTAAATAAGGTTTCAATTTATATAATAATGTTTCCCAAAATGTATATCTTATTGTTGTTTTGCCACTACCCAAGGTTTTTACATTTAAAAATTTAAATTGATTATTAATTTCTATTGAATATGAAATTGTTGTAAAAATTTGAAATAATTGATTTCCTAAACCACCCATTAAATTACATGTTATCATAATTATTTAATATACTTTATTTTTTAAATTGAAAGTATATAATAATTTAATTAAATATTGATAATAATTAATATTCAGAATATGGCACATTATTTCCACCACGTTTTTGTAAATAATTATATTGATTTCCAGTCATGCAAGCACAACCAGATGAATTTGAATAAGTATTTGGACAACATTCAGGCTTAAAAGGTGTACTGGAAAACATAACTAATTCATCTTCTGGTAATGGGACAGGTTGTGGTTCTCTATCTAAAAATTTTTTAACATCATTATTTAAAGGTTGTCCTGAAATGACAGTTAAATTAGGATTATTCCATGAAGAAGTATTAATTGGAATATCATTATTCAAATCATATGGTGACGATTGTCCATAATTTGTGTTTGCACCAGAAAATCCCTCAATGTTATTTTTTTTTGTAGTTATAGAAGTTCCAACAGGTGAATTTTCATTTTTTCTCTTAAATTCAACTTCTTTAATTGCATTATTAATACTTTTATTAGCAACATCAAATGCTTCCATCATACTATATTTACAACAACCACAAAGTGTATGACCAACTAAAATTAAATATAATACACCAATAAGAATAAGTATTTCTAAATTTATATTAAATCCAAAAAGTGAAAAATTCATTATACATAAATAATAGATAATATTTTATTATTAATTAAAAAAGCGATTTGCTCCTTGAAGATTTTATATTCACATTTTTTATATTTTATAAAATTATACATGATAAAACATAAGACAATAAATTATTTGTAAAAATAAATTTTTTAAACATCATAATAATTTGTTGGTATTATTTCACTTATTTTTAAGTCACAAATTTTACAATATGAAATTTTTTTGGTTTTTTCAGGAATAATATCTATAAAATCAATCACAAAATTATGGTTACAAGTGTTATATATATCAGAAATACATTTTTTCTTATATTTTAATATTTCTTTTTTTTGTTCATTTAATGTATTTACATTATATAATAATTTAATAACATTATAATAATTTGAATTTTCTAGTTCATAATCAATCAAAAAATTATATGATTTAATTAAATAATTAAAATTATTTAAAATAACATTATATTTTTTTTTTAAAAGTAAATAATAATCTAAATTCATTTTTATAATATAATATTATTAATATTTTTATTTACTAATATAAATAATATAAAATACAATAAAAATTATAAGACAATTCTTGTTATGGAAATACAAAAATCAAATATAGTAATTGATGCAATGGAAAAAATGGTAATAATATAGAAAATAAAAATATAAAATAGAAAAAGAAACAGTTAATAAATATAAATTTTTATAATATAAATAAAAATAAAAAAAACATATAAAAAATATAAAACAAAAACTAATTCTAAAAAAAATAAAAAAACATTAAAAAATAACCAGTTTAAATGTAAAATTGGATTAAAATCTTTTGAAGAATCTTTTAATAAAATGTTAGAAATAAAAGAGAAAAAAAATAAAAAAAATATTGAAACAATAAAAAAAAAAGAATTTGCAAAAGAATTATTGTCAAAATTCTCTCCTGCAACAATAAAACCAAATGATGATTTTTATAATTATATAAATTATTCATGGTTAAAAAATATTAGTTTAGAAAAACAACAAAAATATATCGTTCAAATTGATGATTTTCGATTGGCACAAGATAAAGTATATAAACAATTAAATGAAATTATTATACATTATTTTAATAATAATAATAATAAATTATCTAAAAATTTAAAAAATTATTATAATTCAGTCATAAATATGAATCCAAAATCATATAGTAAAAAATTAGCATATAATTCAATAAAAATAATAGATGATTTTATTCAAAAAGATAATGTATGGAGTTTATTAGCTTTTATTAATAAAGATGAAATGTTGTCACCAAATGCACCATTTGTTTGGTCTCTTGAACCAGATGATAAAGAACCAACTATTTATAGATGTTATATAACACCAATGCAATTTTTATTATTAGATTTAAATGTGTTTTATGATGATGGAACAGATAGAATATATAAAGCAAATTACATAAATCAAGCAAATAAAACTAGTAAAAAAATATTTAATGTTTTATTAGGAAAAAATAATTATAATCCGCAAGATATATTTGAAGTTCAGGTTGATATATTTAATGCATTAGGGTGTATTGATGTATCAAGAGAAGATAAACAATATAATAAAGTTTATAAAAATGAATCATTAAAAAAATATGGTTTTGACTGGATTGAATTTTCAAAAGAATTAGGATTTAATAAAACACCTGATTTTTTTATAACATCTAGTTTGAATTATTTAAAATGTGGGTCTAAATTACTTGTTGAAAATTGGAAAACACCAAAATGGCGAACATTTTGGATTTATTTATTATTGCGAAGATTAACGCGAATAACAAAAGATTGGGAAAAAATTATATTTGATTTTCATGGCGAATTTGAGAGAGGACAAGAAAAATTAAATATGTCAAATGCTGTAAGTGCATCATTATATATGAGTATTCCATTTAATAAATTTTTAACAGAACAATATGTTGCAAAATATGAAAATCCACTAGCAATAGAATATACAAAAATATTATGTAATGATTTGAAAATTGTATTTAAACGCATATTAACTAGAAATAAATGGTTAGAACCATCTACAAAAAAATATGCTCTTAAAAAATTGGAAAATTTCCAATTTATTTATGGTAAGCCAGAAAATTTGAGAGAAGATCCAGATCTAAATTATGATAATATTTTATATGATAACATGAAAAAAATAAATGATTGGCGACATAATAAATTTATTGAACTTGAAGGAAAACCTATTATTGATATTCCTATGGTTGATTGGAATAATTACCCAGTTAAAATGACAGGAACACAAGCTTATATTGTTAATGCATCTTATACACCATCAAAAAATGCCATATATATAAATTTAGGTTATATTCAAAAACCATTTTTGGATTTAGATGAAAGAGGTATTGAATATAATTTAGCACATTTGGGTTTTACTATTTCTCATGAAATGTCACATGGATTTGACGATTGGGGTAGTCAATATGGGTATGATGGTAAGTTAAATGATTGGTGGACAGAAAAAGATAAGAAAAAATATAAGCAAATTCAAAATGATGTAATAAAACAATATCAAGAATATGCATCTAGAGACGGCATAATTTTTGATGCATCAATTGGTGTTGGTGAGGATTTAGCAGATATATCTGGATTGGCAATTTGTGATGAATATTTGAGAGATTTTCAAGACAATAATAAAGATTTAATACCTATTCGTGCATTGTCATATGAAGAATTTTATACGTATTTTGCATTTCAACAGAGACAATTAGTTAGTAAAAAGGCTATATCAGCACAATTAAAAACAAATCCACACCCATTAGATAAATATAGGTGTAATGTACCATTGTCACGATCAAGTATTTTCAAATCATTATATGATGTTAAAAAAGGAGATGGTATGTGGTGGCATAATACAAATACAATTTGGTAAACTTATTAATCATATCTATCATATATTGTTTCTGTAGAATTTTCTTCATCATATAATTCTGTATCAATATCAATACTATTATTATCTATATTATTATCCGTATTATTATCCGTATTATCAATACTTTCATTATCATTATCATCAGTAATATTATTATCAACATTAAAAGTATTATCAACATTAAAAGTATTATAATCTTCTTCATTAATAATCTGTTCGTTATAAAATAAATGATTATTCATAAAATTATTAATTGTAAAAATATCAAATTTTATGTGTTTCATATTAAATTTTACTATTTTTTTTATTTTTCCATCTTTTACAAATTTTAATATTTGTATTTTTCTACCAAATTGAGGATTAAATTGTTGAAATTTTCTTAATTTATCGTTTAATAAATTTTTTGAGTATATTCTAATATTATTTATTAATGATAAATCAGAAGATAAATATAAATACAAATATGGTTTCATTATTTGTATTAATTTTATTTCTGGAAATTCTTTTGATATTTCTATTTTATTATTGAAATTTTTTAAATTAAAATTATATATCATTTGCAATAAATGAGTTTTTATTTGAAATTTAGTTGAATTATTTAAAAAATTTATAATAGAATATTCTCTCAAAACATGTTCATTATTATAAAAAAAATTACTCATATCAAAATTGTATTTTTTAAATTTTAAAAATAATTCTAGATATTCTATTTTTATTTCACTTATTTTAACATTTTTTATAAAAATATAAATATTATATAAATTTGATTTATTAAATGGTATATTATTGTATGGATTTTTTATACATAATGATTTATTAAAAAAAAAGTAATCACAATTTGTTAAAGACATGTAAATTATTTTTAACAACTCGTTTATTTTAAACAAATATTTTGATCCTGAATGGTAAATAAGTATTACATTGTTATCATATAAACTGATATCATTCAATTGTAAATCTGTATTAACAACTAATTTGCTTTTTTTTAATTTCCAAATAAATAATAATTTTTTGAGATTATAAAATATGTTTTGTATTTTACAAAACAAAAATAACAAATGTTCTTTAGATAATATTTTATCATAAAAATCATTATTCAATATTTCAAATAATAATTTGAATTTATAATATTTATTTTCATTTAATATCATTAAATTAAAAATAACTTTATATAAATCTTGTATATTATATCCATTTAAATTTAAATTGTCTATTTGAAATTTTTTATAAATAACTGACAAAAAATCTGTCATTTATTATAGTATATTATAATATAGTATATTATAAAAAAATTTTTAAGTTTTTATAATATATTATAATTATTTAACTATATATTTATAGCAACACATTTTTTGGATGTCTTTTTTTGTTATATTTCTTTTTATTTGTTTATAGTAATCTTTATTATAAAATAATAAAGTTTTTATAATTTTCTTTTTTATTTTGTTTATTGTCGTTATTACTATTTTTATAATTCATAAATGTATTTGGATTGTCTATTTTTACAAGTTATAAAATATAAATAGTTGTTTCATTACTAATTGTATAAACTAATTTTTCTTTTTAGTTTTTTTATTTTTTTTAGTTTTTCTATTTTTTTTATATTGTTTTTTTTTATATTTTTTTGTAATATTTTTTATTTTATGTTTACCACCACTTATAACACAATCATTTAAATCTAATCCATTTGATAAATTTGAACTATTTGAATTATTTGAACCATTTGAAACATTATTACATTTTTGAACTTGACCTGGTAATCCTGAAGTAGAAAAAGTATTTACGTTTAGGTTTCCATTTAAATTGTAAAAAAAACTGTCTACTGGGCGTTCAAATGATAATAAATAACCTTGTTTTTCATATTTTTTTATTGTATTAGAAGTTGTTTTTGTATCTTCAATCACAAATTGTGATTTAAATATATCAAATGTCATTAAAAGAACGGATGAAATTTTAGGATATAAGTTATACCAGTCCATTTGATAGCTATTTGGGTCAGTATAGCTAAATAATAATTGATTTTTAATTTTATCTTCATTAGCAATAAAATCTAATAAGTCTATAACATATTTTTCTTTTTTTGAATTATCATATGAAATAAAAAAATGTTCAATATATATATTTTGCATATTTCTTAAATTATTTTTTTCTGTAACTGTTAAATAATCGTCATCTATTTCATTTAAAAATGATGATGCCCTTCCAAAATCTATAATTATACAACTAATTTTATTACTGGAATTAACAAATATTAGTGAATTTCCGCCATGTAAATCAAAATGTATTACTCCGCAAACTACAAATAATCTAATAATTTGGGCTGAAATGTTAGCAAATGCCTCATTTATAGTATTTGTATCAATTATGATTCCATTAAAATTTGTTCCAGAAGACAATGATATAAAATCACTAAATGTAGTAGAATTAACAATATTTGGCATAACAATCACACCTAAACCATTTATATTATTTATAATATTATCAAAATATGCAAATATATCTTTAACATCATTATTATTCGTTTTTTTTTGAAAAAAATCACATAATTCTTTTGAATTATTTCTATCAAATAAAACAAAATTTGCTACTGGAGGACAAATTTCAGGTCTAGAACCAATGATTGATTTTTTCCAAATTTCTTGTTGAAGTTTTGCTTCGTTATAAAAACTATTTTTTGATTCAGAAGATTTTTCTATACCTTTAAAGAGTGGTAAATTTTCGTCATTATTTGTAGTTATTGCAGCAAATTTTAATATATAACTAGTTATTGGTTTTGTAAATCTATTATTTAATCCAAAATATTCACTGTTTTCTTCACTAACATCTAAAATAATCATAAATCCTTTTAATGATTTATATGTCAATAAACTTAAATTGCTAGAAGAACTATTGATCATATCAATAATAGGTTGAAAACCTTTTTTTGACGAATTTTTTAATTTTAAACCTCCATTTTGACGATCCATTTATTTATATATTATATATTATATATATTATATTTATTTATTGAAATTAAAGATTAATTATTTAATTTTATATGATGTTTTAAAATCCTGGTTCATAATCATTATCATTACCTAAATTTATACCTTTAATAGTTATTACATTATTTTGTATAGAAATTTTATTTGGTCCACATTTGTCTTCATTAACATCAACATTTCCAAAGAATTTTTCTATTTCTTCATTTGTGTCTATATATTTGTATTCACTCGATGCTTCTAATTTTTTCATTTCTTCAATATCAAGTAAAACTTGGAATGCAGAAGTTCCAAAATGTCCTTCTTGACCAACCATAACATTTGCTGAAATACCACGTAATGTATCTAATTCTGCATGTATTGCAGCTTTTAAAAACATTTTTGGTGTTTCTTCAAAAGACGCTTTTGCAATTGGTCCAATATTATCATTATTAATTCCATGTCTGCATATTGATATTAACTTGTCTGAAAATGTCATCCTATCAACTAATACACTATAATTGTGATAATTAATATATGTTCCATCAAATTCAACAACTTCAACTAATTCATTATAAATACTTTGTCTTGCGGCTTCAATTCCTAAAATATTATAAATTTCTATTATATCATTGCTTTGAGTTCTTGTATTATCAATATAATCCAACCCCAATACATCTAATAAATTTGTTCCAATAGTATCAAGAACCCATATATCTTGTTTTTTATAAATACCATTTATTTCTTCAACATTGTCTAAAATTTTTCTTAAAATCACTTTATTTATTCCTTCAACACCACGCAAAACAACTTTTTGTAAAAGTTGGTCTTGAAAATTTTTTAATATATATATATGGTCTGATTCATCAAGTGCATGAATTTTTGTCTTTTTTTGACTATTTCTTTTAAATACATTTTTCATTCTTATTCTAAATATTAATTTGTTTGAATTAAAATCACTATAAATACAACTAATAACATCATCATAACAATTTTTTAATGTAAAATTTACATCATCCATTGTAATATTTTTGTCTAACATTGCTTCAGGATCCATTACTAATCTAATTATCCATTTTGATTTATCATTATCTTCATTTGTTATTTCAGTTTCATTACATTCATTAATTATATTTTCAAATGCTTTATATTGTTGTATACAATCTTTATCTTCATCAATCAATGTATTTAAATCATCTGGGTCAAAACAAATTTCACTCGATTTAACGATTGATTCTAATCGTGTGTGTTCTAACATACACATAATTGTTCTTGCTCTATCTTTTGATCTTTCATCTTCCGGTTTCAAATAAACACTTAGAGATGGGTTTTTAATTTCACTTGACAATGATAAAATCTCTTCAATTCTTGGAACACCACGAGTTACATTTGATTTAGATGCTACACCCGCAAAATGAAATGTATTGAGTGTATTGTGAACAAATATTCCATAATCTGTCATAAATGTTTCATATCCAGGAACAGTAAAATCATATACATAATTTTTTTGGTTTGGTTTATAATAATCTATATCTACAATTTCATCCCAAACAACATCATATTCATTTATTTCATTTGGAATTGGTTTTGTATTTGGATTTTGATTTTCATCAATATCAATACTAATATTTTCAAGATATTCATTCATATATTCTTGTGAAATTTGCAAATAAAATTTTTCTTCATTTTTAATTGTGAATTCTGTTTTTATTGATGCAAATATATTAAATGAATTTAAAAGTAAACACAAGTCTTTAATTAATTGTTGATTTTTTGTACTATATGTGTTAATATAATTTTCTTTTTTATAAGTTTCATATTTAAAATAACTTTGTAATACAGATTTTTTAAAACTTTTTGGTGCATTAAATACAAAATCAGGTATTTTACAACATTTTTCACTTGTTTTTGATAACATAATATAAATATTATTACTATGATTTGCATGTTTATATGGAATATTTTTGTATAATTGTTTGTATAATTTAGATAAATATGAACCAACAAATATACCAAAACTTTCATCAAGTAAAATATTTGTTCCGTCTTTTAGAACTATTTGATTTTGTATAAACTTTTCATCTAATTGTATTGATTTACAAACTGGAATTTTCATACCTTTAAACATATCACTTCCTTTAATAGGAACTATTTTATTATCTTTTAATATTAAATGATTATGACTTAATGTAGTTTCAACAAATCTACCGCTTTTTGTTTTAATACGCATCAAATTACCATTAACTGGATGTCTGCTAATATGAGACAATTTACACCATTTTGTTCTTTGATTTTCCGATACACTTTGAATATAATATTCTTCATCTAATTTTTCTAATATCGTTTCACAACTATCATAATGTCCTGTTGCAAATGTAAATTTAAAATTTTCTTTTATTAATTTGTCACAAAAATCACCAGCCATGATTGTTTCACATTTTGTTTTACCTGTTCTTTTATTTACTATTAAAATTTTATGTAGTGTTTCATATGGAACAGACATTTGTGTTGATACTTCACCAATGCTTTGTCCTGCAATAATTCCTACCATTTCACCAGGCGAAACAATTGCTCTTTTATAATTCAAAATAATAGTATCAAGTAATAAAATCAATGAATTTTTGTTAAATCGTTTAATAATTAACAATTCTTTGGGTGATAAATAATAGAAATATAATATTTCAAATAACTCTGTTGGTTGCGAATAGTAAATTTTTTTTAAGCGTTCATAATAATTTTTAATTAAAGTATATGCTTCAAATAGAGTTATATCAACTAATGAAGACGATGTAATACCACATTGTCCTTGAATATTATGAATAATATAATTAAAAGCAACCGGACAATTTACAATTTTTTCACTTTTATTTTTAAACACATTTTTTACAATTTCATCACGTTTAGTAATCATTTTAGATATTAATAAATTAATTTCAATAGAATAATCTGTATATTGTTTTTTTAGTCTCGTAATGACATTTTTCAAAAATATATTACTCAATATTTTTACTTTACTGCTTTCTTCTGGAATTAAAAAGTGATTATAAATATCTTGTCTACTCATTTCTACAATTGGAATTTCTTGATCTTCTACTTTTGTAGTATCAATTCCATCATCACCATATCTAAATTGCACTATTTTATTTTTATTTGTTCTTATCGTCATATCGTATTCTATTTTTAAATCTTCCAATGCCTTAATTAATCGTCTTTGAATATAACCAGTTGTTGATGTTTTAACAGCAGTATCAATAAGACCAATACGACCACCCATTGCATGCATAAATAATTCTTGTGGAGTTAAACCATTAATATAAGAATTTTCTACAAACCCTCTTGCACCAGGTGAATCATCATATTTAGTGAAATGTGGTAGAGTTCTATGTTCGAAACCATAAGGAATACGCTTACCATCTACATTTTGTTGTCCCAAACAAGAAATCATAAAAGATATATTTAAATCAGAACCTTTTGATCCTGCTTGGACCATTGTAACAAATCTATTACCTTGTGACAAATTTTTTAATCCAATTTTTCCGGCTTCAGAAGTTGCTTGATTTAGAATACTATTAACTTGTGTTTCAAATTCTTCTTCATTTGTTTTTCCAGTATTATTTTCAAATGTACCTAACTGAACTTGATCGATTAAATTTTTTACTTCTGTTTTTTTATTTGTAATTACTTTAACAATTTCATCATTTGTACTTTGATTTGAAATTAAATCACTAATTCCAACACTAAAACCTGCAGATTTCATATATTCAGTAACAATATTTTGCAAATCATCAATAAATTTTGCAGACCGCATATTTCCAAAATCATTACAAATTCGTTGTAATAGACCTTTTGATCTTCCACCCAATACTCCTTTATCCATTTGACCTTTAATGTATTTCCCATTTTTTATTTCTATTTTACCTTTGATTGAAAGTGGTGGCATGATTTGACTTAAAATATCATAATTTGTTGCAACTCCTTTTTCCAAATCTTGTAAAAGTAAATTTTCATTAATTCCATTAAACATCATAAGTAAATTCATTGTATGTCTTGGTGTAAATTTTAATCCTTCTTTTGAAAATAAAAACGACCCAAGCATTGAATCTTGATAAATACCAATGATAGAGGCATTATTTGCAGGACTAATTATTTGATAAGGCACTGCTGCTAAATTTTTCAATTCAGTTTCTGCTTCCAAATCTTGCGGCATGTGTAAATTCATTTCGTCACCATCAAAATCTGCATTATATGGTTTTGTATCTGCAACATTCATTCTAAATGTATCACCTCTTTTCATAATCCTAACAATATGACACATCATACTCATACGATGTAATGTTGGTTGTCTATTAAATAAAATTGCATCACCATTCATCATATGACGATGAACAATATCACCTTCTTCTAAAACAATTGAATTTCTGTCTAAATAATATTTTAATGTAATTGATTCGCCATTTTTTTTTTGTAACATTTTTGCACCTGGCCACACTTCTGGACCATTACGAACTAATTTTGTTAAGAAATCACGATTAATTTTATTTACATAAACTGGTTTTGTAATATTTTTTGCAATTTTCATTGGTACACCTAATTCACATATTGAAATATTTGGATCAGCAGTAATAACTGAACGGGCACTAAAATCCACACGTTTTGCCATTAAATTTCCTCTCATTCTTCCGGTTTTTCCATTTAATCTATCTTTGATAGATTTGAATGGTCGTCCAGATCGTTGAGCAACAGACGCAACTCCAGGAATTTTATTGTCAACTTGTGTAGCAATATAATATTGTAAAACAGTCGTCCAATCATCAATAACATTTGCAGGAGCATTATTTTGTATTTTTTCTTGAAGTGTTTTATTTGTTTTTATTATATTAACTAATATGTGTGTTAAATCATCTTCAGAACGTTGCTGTGAATCATGCTTGACAGAAGGTCTAACTGCTGGCGGTGAAACTTGCATAACTTGACATATCATCCAATCAGGTCTTGAATACAAGGGACTAAAACCCATAAATGAAACATCTTCATCCGTTATTCTTTTAAAAATTTTCAATACTATTTCTGGAGTAAACTTAACTACTATTGTTTCAGATTTAGGATTTTTCCATTCTGCATAAATATTTGCCAATCCTTCTTTTTTTATTTTTGTCGGTTGTCTATTTCCACAACCGTCATCCGTATCTTTACCACATCTTTTAACTTTACTTGCAACTGAAAATACATAATCAAATCTTACATCACTAGGCATTTTAAGAGCTTCTTTATAAGTTGTTTTACTTATTAATAATTTACTACATTTGAAACAAACACATTTTAAAACTTTTTGAATTGTATTTAAATATTGAATATAAAATACTGGTCTTGCTAATTCTATATGTCCTGAATATCCAGGTGTTTGCATATATTCTAATCCGTCTGTAGGACAAATTAATCCAGGTTCAAGAACACCCATTCTTGGATCAAATAAACCACCTATAACTGGCTTATTATTTATATATGTATCTCTACTTGTAATTTCTGCTACTGAACCTTTTCTAATTTCATCTGGAGATAACATACTAAATTGAATTCCAACTATTTTTGAAATAATTTCATTATTATAAATGGTATGTTTTGACATCTCTTATAATATAATACAATAGATTTAAATTATTTTTAAATATATTATTATATATCAATTTTTTAATTTATAATAAAAAATTGATTTTGTAAATTCATATAAAATTAAAATAAATTGTAAAAAACTTATTAATACAAGAAAAACTTATTATTTACTTTAACTTAAAACTAAATTATAATATAATAAAATGCCTCGTGATACTAATAAAATAAATAAAAGTGAATATAAAAAAGAACTTAAAAAAAGAAAAAATAATAGTTCTGATTCAGAAAATAATAGTGATATTGATGATTCAGATAATGAAATGAATATGCATGAATTCCGAAAATTTCTACAAAAAATATTCCCTTCAAAATACAATGAACATAAAATTAAAAATGCAAATAAATTAAAAAATAAAATAGAAAATATTTTAGATGAAATAAAACATACGAAAAAAAAATCTAATGACTATGAAGAGGAGGATGATTCTGATTATGAATATGATGATGAAGAAGAAGAGGATGATGATAATTGGGAAACTGAAAGTGAAGAAGAAATTAAAAAACCCAATACTAAAAAACACTTAAAATATAAAACTAAAAAAAGAAATGAAAGAAATGTTTCAGATACTGACGAAATATCCATTTGTGAAAATGAAAACAAAACTATTCCAAAAAAAAATGACAAATATAATATTATTTTTACAATAGGTGATGTCGATAACCAATATAATGATGATTATGACAGCGATTACATCAATGAAAGTGATAATGAAGAAGATTCAGAAACTGAAAATGAAGATGAAGAAGTTTCAACTGATGAATCATCTGTATCTAGTAATGATGATGATAATAAAACAAAAAAAAACAAAAAATCTAAATTTAAAGAAACTAAAAAAGAACAAGAACAAGAACAAGAACAAGAACAAGAACAAGAACAAGAAGAAGAAACAAATAAAGAAAACAAATCTGAAGTATTGGAACAATTAAAATTATTGCTAAATAAAAATCCTAGTGATAAAACTATTAAAAAAATTATAGAAACTTATGAAGAAAATATTAAAAAGGAAAATTATAAAAAAGAAAAAAAAATTAAAAAACAAAAAGAAAAAAATATGAGAATTTTCAAAAAAATTATTCGCGATAAAAACACAATGAATGATTTTGCATTTTATTCAAAATTAGACATCGAACAACAGAAAAAATTAATTAAAGAGTTTAAAGAAATTAATAAAATAATTAGAGTTGAAAAACCATATAGAATTACATTATTAGAGTCAGATATACCCATTGCTTTTAAAGCTAATGTCATGAAAAAAATAAATTTATTAAAATGTATGGACCCAAGTAATAGTGAATACTCTAAAATAAAAAATTGGATTGATACTTTTATGAAAATCCCATTTGCAAATTATAGAGAATTACCTATTACTATTGATAATGGTGTTGAAAATTGCCACGATTTCATGGAAAACGCACAAAAAATATTAGATGAAGCTGTATATGGATTAAATGATGCAAAAATGCAAATAATGCAAATGTTGGGACAATTATTAACAAATCCAAAATCTATTGGAACATCTATTGCTATTCATGGACCACCTGGTACTGGAAAAACTAGTCTAGTCAAAGAAGGAATTAGTAAAATTTTAAATAGACCTTTTGCATTTATTGCATTAGGTGGAGCAACTGATTCAAGTTTTTTAGAAGGACATGGTTATACATATGAAGGTAGCACATGGGGAAAAATTATTCAAATTCTAATTGATAGTAATTGTATGAATCCAGTAATTTATTTTGACGAATTGGATAAAATTAGTGAAACACCAAGAGGTGAAGAAATTGCAGGGATTTTAACACATTTAACTGACACTTCTCAAAACTCTCAATTTCATGACAAATATTTTTCCGAAATTAATTTTGATTTAAGTAAATGCCTATTTATTTTTAGTTATAATGACGAAACAAAAGTTAATCCAATTTTAAAAGATAGAATGTATAAAATTGAAACAAAAGGTTATTCATGTAAAGAAAAAACAATTATTGCAAATAATTATTTATTACCTAAAATGAGAGAACAAATTAAATTTGATAATAAAGATATTATTATATCAGATAATGTTTTAGCTTATATTATTGATAATCATTGCAATAAAGAACATGGCGTTAGAAATATGAAAAGATGTCTTGAAATTATTCATACAAAATTAAATTTATACAGATTAATGCGACCTGACACAAATTTATTTGAAGATGAAATTGCTATTAAAGTGTCTTTTCCATTTGTTGTTACACGAGAAATTGTTGATAAATTAATTAAAAATGTTCATGCACATGAACCTTGGCGTTCTATGTATGTATAATTTTCAAAAAAAACTATAAAAATGTAAAACTATAAAACAAATATATAAAAATATTTATTTTTTATGTAATTATGTAGAAAATTTTTAACCAACATTAAGCAATAAACCAAATATTACTATTATATATTTCAATATTTTCATATCCATCATAATTTGTTATTTTAAATTGTTCTCCTTTTTCAACAAATTGAATTTCACATGATTCCAACCCAAAATAATAAAAATATTCACAAAAATAATTACCAAATAATTTGTTATTATAATAATCTGTATCAATTTCATTTTTATTCATTTTAATTTTTTTATTATACACATCATAAATTAATCTGCTATCAGTCAACAGTTGATGTTGTATTTCATTATCATATTCTGTACTCCAACCACTACCATATCCAACTGAAATTAAAATTAACAAATATTTTTTTTGCGTTTTATTATCAATTGTATAAATTGATTTATATTTATTTCCTGCTTTATTTGTATGTTCTTTAAATTCTTGAATTGTCATATTTTCAAAAACATCTTCAAATAATTTATCACCTACTTTGAATTCTGTGTCACTCATTTATTTATATTTTATATTTTGTTTAGTTGTTTTAAATCAATTTTTTATATAAGAAAATTATTATTTCCAATACTATATAAAGATATTTTATTAATTATATATATGTCATACAAAAATAACATCTTATGCGATTTCCCTAAAATAAAACTTTCTTATGAAAATGTAAAACATAATAAAGTTTACAATTATGATTTAATTTTTGCTATACCTGAAGGAAAAAAAGGATATTTAAGATTTCAAAAATACAAAAACAATGACGAATGTTTTTTTATTGAAGTTGATTATTTGAAAAAACAAAATATTAAAAATATATTATCTGTTGATACTAATTTTTCAAAATCCCTCAATCAAGGCACAATTTTATATGGCACTTTCTTTAAACATTTGAATACCAATTTTTTTTCAATTGAAGATATATTTTTCTGTAATTATCAAGATTTAAGAATGGCAAATTTTGATATTAAAATAAATGTTATTATAAATTTATTAAAAAAAAACTCAAATACAAATAATACAACTTTTTTCGTCAATGATAAATCCGTTATTTGCGGTTTACCATTAATTTCACAAAATCAAGATAACTTTAATAATGAACTCAGCACAATTAAATATAAAATTTATTCAATACAATTTATTAATTTCAACTACCAAAATTCCAGAAATGTAATTAAATATAATAAATATATTGAGTTATTCAACCCAATCTCTAATTTTGACGGAAATAATGTTGTTGGAAATAAAAATATTTTAAATAATGTTATGAATAATTTTTTTATTAGTCCTGACATTCAAAATGACATTTATCACTTGTATAATGATAAAAATGAATATATTGGGGTTGCATCTATTCCAGATTATCAAACAAGTGTAATGATGAATAATTTATTTAGAAATATTAAAGAAAATGACGATTTAGATAAATTGGAGGAAAGCGACGATGAATGTGAATTTGAAAATACATCATCTGAAAAATTTGTGGATTTAAATAAATCTTACTTATTCAACTGCCAATATAATAAAAAATTTAAAAAATGGATTCCTATCAAATGTATCCAAAATAATATATAACATATATATATGTCTTCAGGTTCAAATGCTTCAAATTTAGGATATGGAAATATAACACCATTTAGCAATATTAATGGAAAATATGTCAATGTACATAATACAAATTATCCTGGAAATTTTAGTAGTAATGAAATACCGGGAACACCTCCAGGACCTATTCCTGGATTATCTGGAATTAAAAATAATGTTATTGCTACATCAGCAAGCAAAATTTTAAATGGTGGAAAAAGAGTTTGTAGTAGTGAAAATATTAAAAGAAAAATAAAAAATATCACTAAACATTATAAAAGAATGAAAACAAAAAGGAGAATAAATTCTTTAAAAAGAAAAATTAGTAAAAGTTATAAATTAAAACATTCTAAATCAAAAAGAAGACACAGAAACAGAAAAAGACAAAGAGGCGGATATTCACAATATCAAAATAACATGCCTAATACACCATCTTATCAAGTTGCAGGTATTAATTTACCATCATCCCAATTAGGATTAGCAAATCCACCACCAATTACACGTTTAAATAATTGCGTAAATTGTGTTGACAATTATAACCATTATACAAATAAAGGTTTTTCAAGTAAGGGCAATTAAAATTGATTATTATAAATATATAAATTAATATATTTAAAAATAATGACAAATAAACATTCAAAACAATTAGAAAAAGGATATATTTATGTTAGAGACAATGAATTATGTCAATTGAAAAACATTTATAAATTAGGGATTACTGGTTCACTAAAATAATTTTCAATTGAATTTGTAAAATGTTGATAAGGAACAGCATAAAGCAATTTATTATTTTTATTAACTAATTCTTTAATTTTATCGTTTCTATGACTATTCGCATTATCTAATATTATTAATTTATTTTTGCATTTATTTGTTATATGTGTTTCTAAAAATTCATATAATCTATCAGAATTTATTCCACTTTTTCATACAATTCCCAACCCAAAACTCCTTTCGTTGAAATAGCAAATATTCCTGTATATTTTTTGAATACTTATTGTGATTGTGTTTTTATTACACATCTCTTACCTTTTTCACTATAACAATGATGTCGTTTTTCTAATGATTTTATGCTGTTTTCATCAATACAAATAATATCATCAACATTATATTTTTAATTTCATCATAAAAATCTTTAATTTTACTATTAATGTTTATTTCCTTACCAAATCTTTTAACTGGTTCGTGTCTAAATCTTGTCATTTTTAGAGTTATATTATTGTCATAAACTACACGATTTAAGTGTCTTCTTGTAATGTCAAAATTAGGATATTTATGTTGAATTTTTGCTAATAAATCTTCCATAGTAATTGTTTTGTCTTTTTTGATTTCATCAATTATAAACTTAACTTCATTTTGTTTAATTTTATATGCTACTGGTTGTCTGTTATGTCTTTTAATTGCGCCTTCTTCATCATATTTTTCAACCCAACGCATTCGTAACGCAGTGCCTTGTGAAACTTCTTGGACTACACTTAAATATTCTACATACTTGTTCTTGTGAAACATCTTCGGTTATATAATATTCAACAGCAGACATTTTGAAATCTTCGCTCTTATGTTAGGCATATATATTATTTAGCTATTTATAAAAATAATTGAATTGCTATAAATAAAATACTTATTATATTACAATAAGAAATAGATACAATAAGAAATAGAAACTAAACCTGAAATGAATGTAGATAATAATGAAACATTGAGTGTTTCAAAAAAAGTTAAAAACCCATTAATTATTGAAGATGATATCAACGAAGAAATCAAAAACTTTATGAATGACTATATTAATGAACAAATAAAAAATATTAATAAAGAGAAAAATGGACGTAAAAATATTTCATATGCATTTAGAGGAATAGGAGATTTAGGAGAGGAATTGGCAACAATTATAAATCCAAATTCATTATGCTCTGCGAGTAAAGGTGGTTGTGCATTTGATAATGTTGTAATAAATTCAGATGGTGAAATTGTGAGTGCTACCGAAGTTAAAACATGTTGTCATATTCAACCAAAACAATGTAAGAAATGTTCTAAAAAAACACCTTATTATAAAGAAAATTGTAGTTATTGTAATAATAATGAATTTAAAAAAATAACTGACTCAAGATTTGGCATCGATGCGAAAGCACATTTTGAGTATAAATCATTATTAAAGGATTACTTACTAATATATATAAATCATATTGATAATATAATTAAAATTTCAGTTTTTGTAATAAAAAGTGATAATATTTATTTTAACAATTACATAAAAAATCAGTTAGATAATTCAGAAAAATCAAATACATGTAATCTTGTTCCATTTAGTTATGATTTTTATTCAAGTGGTCCAATTCAAATAATTGATTTAGAATATGATTTATCAGGAAACTTACAATATGAATATATTGATAGATTTAACGACACTTATTTAGATTTTAATACAAAATGTTTAACATCAGAAGAAAGAAAAAAATATTGTATTCCAGATGATATAACAACAATGCCTTATACAGAAATAGAAGAGATATTAGAATTACGAAATAAAAATTTAAATAAAAGTAGAGGCAAAACAACAAGATTATAAAATTTATTTTAATAAATTTTCATTAAAATATTTAATATCTAATTCACATCCATAAAAATTTCTTTCAGTATTTCTACATACTAAAGCAGACATACCACTGCCCATAAATATATCTAATACATTGTCATTTTTATCTGTTGAACAATTAATAAGTCGTTCAATTAAACTATATGGTTTTTGAGTAGGATGTGTTTTTTTATATGTTTTGTCATAAAAATTTATGTCATTCCATACATCAGTCAGACCTTTTATAACATTAAATTTATAAACATAATCGTCATACTTTTCAGTTATTCCTCCAAATAATTCATCTAATTTATTCCAATCTTCTCTTGTAGGATATTGTAAGTTTTTTTGTTTTTCTCCTGCAATAGAAGACCAAGTTCCGCCTCCATTTATTGCTTTTCCTAAATATGTATTAATTTCCTTTGAAGTTTTTTTTGTTTCCTTTTGTTTTTTTCTTAAAATATCTCTTATCAAATGTCTTGATTCTTTATGAAAATATACAATATATTCAGATGCTACTGGAAACATTTTTAATTTATTGCTTGTTCTACCAGCAACACTTCTCATACCTTTATTTATTGTAATATGTTGTCTATAAGCAAAACCATATTTTTCACAAATAGGTATAATATAACTTAATTGATATGGAAATCCAAAAATCCATAAAGAACAAGAATATTTTGCTACTCTTTCTATTGATTTTATAATATCTTCCATCCATTTTAAATAGTCTTCAAAATTATGCCATTTATTATCCCAACTTTCTTTTACAACCATGTAATACGGTGGATCTAATATTATAGTATCGATAACCTTATCTTCTAATTTAGATAAATATTCTAAGCAATCAGCGTTATATATTTTATTTTTTTCTATAGTTGTTGTGTTTATATTATCTTCTTCTATAACTAATTTTTTCTTAATTTTTTTTTTTTTTTTTGTTTTTTTTTTTAC
>Ga0214923_10003101_pt1 | contig 21211 bp, 5 predicted proteins | sample LL1510_MetaG_FD_177993 | JGI IMG/M metagenome (GOLD analysis project Ga0214923, IMG submission 177993) | Freshwater microbial communities from Lake Lanier, Atlanta, Georgia, United States - LL-1510 | ecosystem: Environmental > Aquatic > Freshwater > Lake | place: USA: Georgia | collected 2015-10-15
GTTCTTTGACATCATGGGAAGAGAAGATATAATAGCGGGTACTTTTGAGTACCGAAGACAAAGTTATTAAGGGCGTATGGGGGATGCCTTGGCTCTCAGAGGCGAAGAAGGACGTGTCAAGCTGCGATAAGCCACGGGGAGCTGCCAGAGAGCTTTGATCCGTGGGTTTCCGAATGGGGCAACCCATCCTGTTGAAGACGGGATACCCGAGAAGGGGGCGAACGCGCTGAACTGAAACATCTAAGTAGGCGCAGGAAAAGAGAACAATAGTGATTACGTGAGTAGTGGCGAGCGAAAGCGTAGGAGCCCAAACCGGCATGTTTACGGATGTGTCGGGGTTGTAGGACCTGCATAAAGTGTTAACTGCGAACTGGAACCGGTTGGAAAGCTGGGCCATAGGGGGTGATAGTCCCGTACAGGCAGTGGGTTAACATGGGCGGGGATCCTGAGTACCGCGGGACCGGAGAAATCCTGTGGGAAACTGCCAGCACCATCTGGCAAGGCTAAATACTACTGAGAGACCGATAGTGAACCAGTACCGTGAGGGAAAGGTGAAAAGTACTCCGAGCAGGAGGGTGAAATAGAACCTGAAACCATACGCTTACAAGCGGTCAGAGTCCTTTAGTGGGATGATGGCGTGCCTTTTGCATAATGAGCCTACGAGTTGCTCTTCACTGGCGAGGTTAAGTCTGTTGACGGGCGAAGCCGAAGCGAAAGCGAGTCTGAAAAGGGCGTATAGTCAGTGGAGGCAGACGCGAAACTTTGTGATCTACCCTTGACCAGGCTGAAAGTTTGGTAACACAAACCGGAGGGCCGAACCGATAAACGTTGAAAAGTTTCCGGATGAGTTGAGGGTAGGGGTGAAAGGCCAATCAAACTGAGAGATAGCTCGTACTCCCCGAAATGTTTTTAGGAACAGCCTGGAGATTTGAGTGTTACAGAGGTAGAGCTACCGATAGGGCTAGGGGGCTTCACCGCCTACCAACCCCTGACGAACTCCGAATGCTGATAACATATGCTCTGGAGTGAGCCCTTGGGTGCTAAGGTCCGAGGGCGAGAGGGGAACAACCCAGACCAACGGCTAAGGTCCCTAAATAACCGCTAAGTTGAACTAACGAGGTCCAATTGCACAGACAGCTAGGATGTTTGCTTGGAAGCAGCAATTCATTTAAAGAGTGCGTAACAGCTCACTAGTCGAGCGATAGGGCGTGGATAATAAACGGGCATCAAGCGGTTTACCGAAGCTTTGGACTTTGCGCGAGCGAAGTGGTAGGGGAGCATTCCGGCGACGAAGAAGGTGTGCTGCGAGGCATGTTGGAGTTTCCGGAAAAGCAAATGTAGGCATGAGTAACGATAATTCTGGTGAGAAACCAGGACACCGAAAGACTAAGGTTTCCCTGGCCATGCTAATCAGCCGGGGGTTAGTCGGGTCCTAAGGCGTACCCGAAGGGGGAAGTCGATGGACAACTGGTTAATATTCCAGTACTGCCGTTAACTGCGAAGGAAGGACGGAGGAGTGAAAGCACCGCGGCCTGACGAAATAGGTCGTTGAAGGGGGGTAGTTATACACCGGACAGGCAAATCCGTTCGGAGTGATGAGCCCTGATAGTACCGCAAGGCTTCGGCTGCGTGGATAGTGTGCCTAAACAGACTTCCAGGAAAAATTTCTAAGCATCAGGTTAATGGCACCCGTACCGTAAACCGACACAGGTAGTCGAGGAGAGAATCCTAAGGTGCTCGAGTGATTCACGGCTAAGGAACTAGGCAAAATGGCCCTGTAACTTCGGGAGAAGGGGCGCCCCTGTGAAAGGGGGCCGCAGTGAAGAGGCCCAGGCGACTGTTTAACAAAAACACATGGCTATGCTAAATTGAAAGATGAGGTATATGGCCTGACACCTGCCCGGTGCCGGAAGGTTAAGAGGGGAGCTTAGCGCAAGCGAAGGTTTGAATCGAAGCCCCGGTAAACGGCGGCCGTAACTATAACGGTCCTAAGGTAGCGAAATTCCTTGTCGGGTAAGTTCCGACCTGCACGAATGGTGTAACGATCTGGGCGCTGTCTCGGCCGTGAGCTCGGTGAAATTGAAGTCTCGGTGAAGATGCCGAGTACCCGCAACGGGACGGAAAGACCCCGTGAACCTTCACTACAACTTTACATTGATTTTGGGTACGTCATGTGTAGGATAGGTGGGAGACTGCGAAGCTGTGTCGCTAGGCATGGTGGAGTCATTGTTGAAATACCACCCTTGATTTATCTGGAGTCTAATCCCACGCATGTGGGAGACAGTGTATGGTGGGTAGTTTGACTGGGGTGGTCGCCTCCAAAAGAGTAACGGAGGCTTCCAAAGGTTCCCTCAGCACGCTTGGTAACCGTGCGCAGAGTGCAATAGCATAAGGGAGCTTGACTGTGAGACCGACGGGTCGATCAGGTACGAAAGTAGGGTATAGTGATCCGGTGGTTCTGCATGGAAGGGCCATCGCTCAAAGGATAAAAGGTACTCCGGGGATAACAGGCTGATCTCCCCCAAGAGCTCATATCGACGGGGAGGTTTGGCACCTCGATGTCGGCTCGTCACATCCTGGGGCTGGAGAAGGTCCCAAGGGTTCGGCTGTTCGCCGATTAAAGTGGCACGCGAGCTGGGTTCAGAACGTCGCGAGACAGTTCGGTCCCTATCTGTTGTGGGCGTTGGAAAATTGAGAGGATCTGTCATTAGTACGAGAGGACCGTGATGGACAAGCCTCTGGTGTACCTGTTGTGGTGTCAGCTGCAGCGCAGGGTAGCTATGCTTGGAAGAGATAAGCGCTGAAAGCATCTAAGTGCGAAACTCGCCTCAAGATGAGTTTTCCATTGAGAGTCGTAGAAGACTACTACGTTGATAGGCTGCAGGTGTACGGTGTGTAAGCATTTTAGCCGAGCAGTACTAATCGCTCGAAGACTTTGTCGCTATTAGGTATATAGTCATCGCTGTTGTATTGGAACTTCCCATGGTGTTGAGATATTGGATCAGGCAGAAGGCTTGGTCCGGCGTGATAAGCCAATGGTGATTATAGCGTGGGTGAACACCTCTTCCCATTCCGAACAGAGAAGTTAAGCCCCACAGCGCCGATGGTACTGCAGTAAAATGTGGAAGAGTAGGTCGTTGCCAGCCTGGTTTATGAACCCCGCTACACTCAGATGTAGCGGGGTTTTTTTATGATCTTCGTTGGTATAGGTTGCTTTTGATGAATATTTAATCAATATTTTTTTAGATCGTGTACGAATTTAATAGAGATTTCAATTTGATTTGTCACTCTTGTACCTACATTTGCATTTCTGAAAATTATTCTTTTATGAATTTAATGTCTTATGCCTTTCAACGACTAGTAAAATCTGTTGGATTTCTGTTTGTCGTCATCATTTCGATTCTTGCTTTTCAGAAAGCATCGCAGGCTCAGCCAATTATTACTGTTGGTTCTGTTTCAACTTGTGCCGGCAATACAGTGGCGGTTCCAATCAACGTCAATGGGTTCTTAAATGTTGGTGCGGTTACTATGGAAATCGGTTATGACACGACTAAATTGACCTACCTTGGCTTTTCCAATGCAGCGCTCACGGGTAACCTGATTGTGAACGCAGGTACCACGGGTCAGTTACTCGGAAAGGTATTGGTTTCATGGTTTTCCTTGTCTTCCTCCAATATAGGAACAGGTTTGCTGATGAATCTTAATTTTCAGGTTCCAGCCAATGCTACATTCAGCAGTACACCACTCACTTTTAATGTTGCAACACCCGGACAATGTGAACTGGCCGACGGGAATGGGGATGTGATCTCCACCACCATATGGAACAATGGGAATATTAGTAGGGCTGCAGGAACCACGATCACCAACCAGCCAGCGGGTACCCTGACTGTGTCTGCCGGTGGAAACATTACCCTGCCGGTAGTGGCTACGGGAACCGGATTATCCTATCAATGGGAGGTGTTGTCGACTGGGTCTACAACCTGGCAAAACGTTACCGGATCCGTATATTCGGGTGAAACCACAGCCACCTTGACCATCAGTGGAGCTTCAGCGGCCCTCAACAACTACCAGTATAGACTACGCATCAACACGGGTTGCAGTACGCCCACTTATGCAGGCCCCTACACCCTCACGGTTCAGCAACAGGGGGCAGAGCTTCGTCTGACGGGGGCCTCTGGTTGCTTGGGTGAAACGATTTCAGTGGGTGTCCGGTTGGGCTCATTGTTAACAAGTATTGACTCATTTTCCCTGCAGGTCAGCTACAACCCTCAGAGCCTACAATTCGTGGGCATCAACCAAGTGCGTTCTCAATTGACTAATTCCAATACAAGCAGTTCTGTTCCGGGCAATGTGGTGCTGCGTTGGTCAGGAGCAGCAACAACGATTGATTCCGGATTGCTCATGAATTTGCGGTTTGTTGTCAATGCGGCATCCAATGTCAACTGGAACCTAACGCCTCCGGGCAACTGCTACATTCAGAGCGGGGGTTCATCTTTGCAGGTATCGTACCAGTCAGGTACAGTCGGATACAATGGGGCCACCCTTACCCAACAGCCTACAGGCAACATCAATTTGGCACCCGGACAATCCACGTCTTTGGTTGTCGCTGCAACCGGGCAATCAGCATTTCGTTGGCAATCACGCAGCACTGGTGGAACTTGGGTGAACCTTACAGATGGCGCTCAATACAGCGGTACAGGTACTTCAGAATTAACCATTCTTTCCGTTGCACTGGCTTTGAATGGCACCGAATACAGAGCAGGCGTCCTGCAACCTACATGTCCGGATACAATATTTAGTCAGTCGCGCACATTGGTTGTTCAAAATCCATCCATTGCACTAGGCGCAACCACAGCCTGTCCGGGCGATACCATTGAGATCCAGGTGAACAGTACCGTTGTTCCCAACGTTGGTTCTTTTGAATTAGATATTGATTATAATCCTCAAAACTTGCGTTTTTTGGGTACTTTCGGCTTTTCTTCGCTCATCGCTCCCATCAACATCGTCGCCAATACTCCAGGTCGGATTCGGGCTAATTTCACGAGCGTCATTCCTATTGGTCTGGCGCCTGAAGCTTTATTCCGCATTCGATTTCTTGGAAGGAATAGCTCTTCTATTTCATTTGCCGCATCTTCTGAAGTTGCCGATACGGCAGGAGCCGCACTCAATGTGCTTTTGGTAAACGGTGCATTCACCGCCACTACGCCACATGCTGAACTGGGACTGCCCGACACTACCTATTTGTGTGGCAACAATTCACTCATCATTGCACAGCAGCTGGTCGCTCCCGGACAATCCTTTACCTGGTTTAAGGATGGCTCGCCATTAACCGGACAGACCTCGGCTTCCCTCACAGTCACCACTCCTGGATTGTATCGGCTGAATATTGGTGCACTGTCTGGTTGTGCCGGCACGCGTGATTCCGTTCGGGTGCTTTCCGCCCCTGTTCCCACTGCGGTATTTACCCCATCTGGCGATACCACTTATTGTCAGAATCGTCCTGTTGTTCTCTCAGCCTCTTCTGGGGCGGGACTAACCTACCAGTGGTTGCGCAATGATACCGCTATTTTGGGGGCGACTTCAGCGACCTATCAGGTTGGCGCGACAGGTTCCTACACAGTGCGCGTAACCAACGCTCAGGGATGTGTGGCCACCTCTGCTCCGGCGATACATACTCTGCGTCCGGCACCAGGGGCCTCTATCACCTTCACTGGCCCTGCCACCATATGTTCAAGTGACTCGGTTTTGCTCACTGCGAATCAAGGCGCTGGATTTGTTTACCAATGGATTCGCAATGATACGGCTGTGGTAGGGGCCACTTCCCGAACCTATACCGTGAATACGTCGGGTCGCTACCGTGTTCGGGTTTCGACTGCCCAAGGCTGTTTCGACACTTCTGCCGTGCAACAAATCAACGTGCTGCCAGCACCTACTGCTGTGTTGTCCATCAACGGATCACCCAATGTTTGTGCGGGTAGAACCGTTGTACTCACCACAAACGCTGCAGCGGGACAAAGTTATCAGTGGTTCCGCAACGACACGCTCATTGGTGGTGCAATTTCAAATCTATATCCAGCTGGCCAGGCCGGAGTTTACAAAGTTCGGGTCACCAATTCTTTTGGTTGTTTCGACTTTTCTGACACCCTGCGGATCAACATTCTCAATGCACCTGGTGCGCCATTCATTACGGTCACAGTGGGCAGTGATAGCCTGTACAGCACGGCAAGTTCAGGCAATATTTGGTTCCGCAATGGTGTTCAGATTCAAGGTGTTGCAGGTCGAGCCATCAGGGTAACCCAAAATGGTGTGCACTATGCCATTGTTCGGGGAACCAATGGATGTTTTTCGGATACCTCAAATAGAATTAACATCACCAATGTATCGGTCGAACCGCTCTCAGATTTCGCCTTATCTATGTATCCCAACCCTTCAACGGGAAGAGTCTCGGTTCGCATTACCGGTCTGAATCGGACAGAGGCTCAAATGCGGATCCAAAATATTGTGGGACAAAGCGTTCGTCAGGAGTCGATACTTTGTGAGCAGGGTACGGCTTCGGTTGATTGGGATCTATCTGAACTTCCTAGTGGAGTTTATCTGGTTCAGGTCAGTTCAGCCGGTCAATTGCTTCGGACTGAAAAATTGATCCTGCGCGCCGAGCCATAGTTTTCGTTTGGGGTCAAACAAACGTGTTTGGATTTTGTTCGGTTGTTTTAAAATCCATGCTTATGTTAACACGTTTATCCCTTATTTTCTTCGTTCTATTGGCGGTTGCCCTGAGTTGGGAGCAGGCCATGACATACTCAACTGGAGTTGCCGGTAATTATTCCAGCGCACCCGGTGAGAGTAATTGTTCCTCCTGTCACGCCGGACTTGCCCTCAACGCGGGGCCTGCGGTTCGTACCCTAAGTTTCAATGGGGTCGCTGGCGCAACCTCTTATGTGCCTGGTCAAACCTACAACGTTCAATACACTGTTTCAGAAGCGGGTAGAAACCGTTACGGTTTTCAGTTGGTCGCAAGAACCGCCACCAACCAGACAGCCGGTAATCTCATTGCCAGTGAGCCTACTAGGGCGATGTTGGTCTCTGCCCAGCGGCTCACACACACCGGAAATGGCAATTCAGGCACGGGTTCTATCACCTGGAATTTCCAATGGACCGCACCCGCTGCGGGTACGGGTGTGGTACGTTTTTATGTATCAACGAATGCGACCAATGCCAATGGCAGTACAAATGGCGACAATACCTACACCAACACCTTCACCCTTCAGGAGGCGCCACCTGTGGTCAACCGACAGGTTACCTTTCGGGTGAACATGACCGGTGTGTCCGTATCATCCACTGGGGTGCATATCTCTGGTAGTTTCCAATCGACCGGCGCCGCCCCCGTGGCAATGACGGCTTCCACCTCTATTCCTAACACTTATATATATAGTGCTACTGTTCCCGATGGTCAGGCCGTCACCTACCGTTTCCACAATGGAAGTAGTTCAAGCAATGTGGAGACGGTACCCGCCGCTTGTGGTGTGGCCATCGCCCAGGGAGTCTATGCCAGATCGCATTCGGTGCAGGGCGACACCACCCTTCCCGCCTTTTATTTTAGTACCTGTTATTCTAACCTTAACCCACCACCACCACCAGTTACCCGCAATGTGCGCTTTCGGGTGAACATGACAGGCCAATCAATGGCCGCTCAGGGGGTATATCTGATGGGTTCGTTCCAGGGTAACAATCCGGCTGCCACGCGAATGACAGCCCTGACCGGCCAGCCCAACATCTATGTGTTCGACACCGCCCTCGTGCTGGGTGACACCTTGAGGTACCGGTTTGTGAACGGCAACACCCTGGCCGGAGCAGAGTCCGTGCCCGCTGCGTGTGCCTCCGCTCAAAACCGCACGCATGTGCTCACCGATGACGTGATTCTCCCGGCTTATTTGTTTGGCACATGCGATACAGCGTTGGCAGCCCCTGTGGGCAGGATCACGGGAATAGTTCGCTACGACAATTCCACCCAGACACCGATGTCCAACACCACGGTACGATTGCTGCAAAATCAACAGATCATTGAAACCCAGACCACCGACGCGAGCGGCTCGTTTGCCTTCAATCAGGTGGCCAACGGTAACTATACGCTGGGCTTCATGACCGCCAAGCCCTGGGGCGGCATCACCGCGACCGATGCGTTGCTCACTGCGCGCCATGGTAGCTTTGTGAGCCTCCTTACGGGACTTCGGCTGAAGGCGGCGGATGTTAATAACTCAAACAGCGTCAACACGACCGACGCGCTGCAAATTTCCCGGCGGCAAACGACGCTCATCAGTTCATTCACTGCCGGTGATTGGGTTTTTGAATCAGTAGCCGTGACCGTTCTGAATGATACGCAACAAGTCGTTGCGAAAGCGCTCTGTGTAGGTGATGTAAATGGCAGCTACACGCCTAATATTAACCTTCGTACGGCACATGTACTTCCAAAAAGTGATCGAACATATGCAACTATTTCGCCCGATGGGCTCATGTCATATCCTATTACCACGAGCAGCACTGCAGCGATTGGTTCAGTTAGCCTCGAGGTTAAATTGCCAACAGGGGTGAAGGTAGTTGGGGTTGACTGGCCTGGTGAAGGTGTATCAAGCAGTGGTATTTTCCATCAGGAGGGCAATATATTGCGAGTATCTTGGTTTGATCCAATGGGTGTGCAATTGAACGATGAAGAATCTGTTCTCACGCTCAGATTTCAAAAGCAGAACCCTCAATTAAACGGTTTTGACAGAATTGAGCCGGTTGTTCGATTCGTTGAGTGGTCGAATGTGGAAGGCTCTTTGTTGGATATCATGAATCTAAGGCTACCAACTGGTTTTCATCCCATGAAATCAGTTGTTCAGATTTACCCACAACCAGCCAACAGTTTTTTGGTGATCGAAATTTCTAAGATGGAAGGCGAAGGAACAATTACTTTAAGAAATGGTCTGGGTCAAGTTGTTCCCGTCAACTTCAACAGCAGGGCCAATGGTTCAACTCGGGTTTTCGAAGTGGATGTCGCAGAAGTGGCAGGGGGCATGTATACTTGGGAGCTCGTTGGCACAGGGCATAAAGCAGTTGAAAAATTAGCTGGTCGGATAGTTATTCAATAGTTCAAAAAAAAAAGATATCCTGAAAGAAATGGCACAGCCCTTTTTTTTAAAATTTGTTCACATTCGGTGCTTGTGTTTTCATTTTTTTTATTTAGATTAGCCGTTCAAAATTTTGTTCATTACCCAAAATAACCTAAACCCATTTTTCATGAAAAAAATTGTATTCACCCTGCTCGGGCTCATCGTTATGATGGGAGTAGCGCATGCGCAGTCCCGGGTAGTTCCAAACATCAGGCCATTGCCCTACCTGAAGACCATTGATCAAAGCATTCCGGATCCGGGCGCAAGGCCACCATCTTTGAATGCGTCGCCTGAGGTTACCACCATCTATTCAGAAGACTTTGCAACCGGTCTCCCTGTAGGTTGGTTGAACTGGGGTTTTGGTTTTAGCAATGTAACTGCCGACCCCGACACATTGGGTGTGTGGGAGTACAGAGGCCCTAGTACCACTCCGAGCTCAGCATCGGGTTCAAGGGGTGCCTATTCAGGCGTGACGAATACCCCGCCTACCAATACCCCGATATTATCGCCAACAGCATCAAATGGATTCATGATTTTTGACTCCGATTGGTTGGATGATGCTGGGGTTGCCGGTGCATTCGGAACGGGTATTTTCCCAGCCCCACACAGAGGGATGTTGATTTCTCCTGTATTGAATTTAAGCCAGTATCCTGCGATTAACTTGGAATTTTACCAGTACTATCGCCGTTTCGCCGGTCCAGGCGGATCGCAAACTGTACCAGCTTCTTACCTTCTTTTTTCCCGAAATGGTGGTTCGACTTGGACCGATACAATTGTACTGAACTCCACGATTCCTGTTAATAATGCTACCGCCAGAAATGCTTTGCAGCGTTTAAATATATCCAGTTACCTCGGTGGACAGGCCAATGCGCGTTTTGCATTCCTGTTCAATGGGGACTTTTATTTCTGGATGGTGGATGACATTGCCATTTCTACACGTCCTTCAAACGACCTTCAAGCATTATCAACAACCATGTTGCCTGATACCTCACGCGGACGTTTCATCGAATACCATATCATGAATAATGACAATAAAACGGATATTCGGTTTCAGGCTCGTGTTCGCAATAATGGAACTGCGGCTCAACCCAACGTTCGTCTCAATGTAACCGTGCGCGACACCTTTAATAGTGTGTATTTCTCAGGAACCTCTCAAGTAGTGCCCAGCCTTGCACCAGGTGCAGATACGTTTTTATCGGTGACCACTCTTTATAATCCGTCACTTTATGCCTTTACTAATGTGTCTTTCCAAGCGGTATCTGACTCAACCGAGCAATTTCCTACTGACAATACTTTGACACGACAATTTACATTGGGCGATTCGGCGTTCTCTCCTTCACAAACTTTACCAACTTCGCAAGCCCAAATAGGAACAGGTATGTTTACGGGCGCTCCGCCAGATATCAAGTTGGCTAACTATCTTGAGCTGGTTTCTGCTGACACCATCACTAGTGTTCGCGCCATACTGCATTCAACAGGTAATGGTGCCACTGCAACTGCCACAACGCAAGTTGGTGCATCTGTTGTATTTTCTATTCAAGAGTCTGACACAGCGACAGGCTTGCCTGCTGGGGCTGGTTTCATACTTTGCGAATCAGATGTTTATACCATCACAGCAGCTGATGTAGCCAACGCTTATATAGATGTTCCTATTCCTGCAGATTTATTTGGTGTAGCGCAGCAAAGGGGTCTCGCGCCTGGGGCGTATTGGCTGGTTGCTGATATTTATTCTAACAATGGTACAACGCGTCTTCGTTTCCGTGATGATGTATCATGGAACTTCCAACCTTGGTGGGTTTCGATGCTGTATACTACACAGTGGTATTCCAATGGTAACGCTCTTCGCTTTATGGCCAACTTTGGGGGTAGTTCTACTGCGCCAATCACATGTCCTAGTCCAACCGCAGCTGCCGTTTCAAACGTAACGACCAATGGTGCAACAATCAATTGGACTGCAGGTGGTTCCGAAACCACATGGCAGGTGGGTATTGTTCCTAATACACAGGCAGGTGCACCATCTGGCGGTGTAAACGTTACTTCTACTAGCTATAACTTCACAGGTCTAACGCCTGGCACGAGCTATCGCGCTTACGTACGTGCGGTTTGTGGACCCAATTCAACGAGTTTGTGGTCACAGCCGGTTTCCTTCACAACCATTTGTGTTGCGGGCAATCCTCCTTATCTGGAGAGTTTCGACAATACAGTGGCCAATGCCAATCCCTCTCAGGTTCCTCCATGCTGGTCTCGCCAAACCAATACGGTCGCATGGCGTGTGGCCAACTCTTCAACCATACTGTCGCAGAATGGCAGCAATATGCTGGCTACCTTTTTTAGCTCAACTGAGCCTAAGAATGACTGGGCTTTTTCTGCACCATTGAACCTCACTGAGAATGTAAACTATGACGTGAAGTTTTGGGTGCGTGCCCCTGGTTTTGGCGGTGTGGCGGAGAAAATTGCACTCAAGGCAGGGACTTCAGCTTCAGTAGCCGGGATGACATCAACCATTTTTGTTGATACTACTTCAATCTACAACAATTGGACCCAGATCACGGCATCTTTTACACCACCTTCAACGGGGGTATACTACTTTGGATTCCATGCATATTCTGTAGCTGACCTCGATTATGTTGCCGTTGATAGTTTCGGTGTTTCGGCGGCAGCAGCTTCAAGCGGTTCTATTGCAGGTACAGTTCGTTATGGTAACACTGCCCAATCTCCTTTGAGTAATGTGTGGGTGCGGGCCTTTAACGCTACCACCAATGCAGCGGTTGATAGCGTGCTGACTCCGGTGGGTGGTGCATACAGTCTCACGCTGGCTCCGGGAAGCTATGTAATCAATCCCGCCACGACCCGTGGAACGGGCGGATTGAATGCCACAGATGCGTTGTTCGTTTCCAGACACTTCACCAACCTGATAACGCTTCAAGGTGTGTACCGGACGGCTGCGGACGTAAACAGCAGCGCAACAGTAAACTCTTCAGACGCCCTCAACATTTCCCGTCGTTTCGCCAGTGTTATCACGGCATTTTCACGGCCATGGACATTTGAGACGCCAACGGTGGTGGTTGCACCAAATGCGGCTACCTCGGTTGAAATAAAGGGTGTTTCTACGGGTGACGTAAATGGTTCTTGGTCCAGTCCAGGTGCCCGTACAACGCCAATGATTACACTGGAGCGCGATGGCGACCTTAACTTGTCAGCTGGTCGCAAGATGATTGTGCCTATTCGTGTATCTGAGTCTGCCAACCTAGGTGCAGTGTCCTTGGCCTTGTCGTTCGACCCTGCCATCATGAACGTAACGGCTATCCGTATGGCCAATCCATCAGTTCGTGCTACTGAAGTAGGCCATGTTTCTGGTGGCGAAGCTCGTTTGGCATGGTATGATGTGAATGGTCTTGCAGTTCGCGCTGGCGATGTTCTTGCTGAATTGGAGGTGGAGTTGATATCGGATTTGACCAGCGGACTAAACCTTCAAGTCATCGACAACAGTGAGTTGGCTACCGTTGAAGGTGTTGTTGTTCCTAACGCACGCTTGTGGGTACCTGGTTTGGCTGGTGAGAGCAAGATGAGCCTTACCGCATACCCCAATCCTGCTACCGACGCTACTACATTGTCGTTTGAGTTGCCAGTATCGGGTCAGGTATCTGTCCGTCTGACGGACGTAACGGGCAAAGTGGTTCGTCAACTTGATCTTGGATACCGTACAAATGGTCGTTTTGCTGAGAACATTAACATGGTAGACTTGAATGCAGGAGTTTATCTGGCAGAAATCTCAGTTCTTGGTGCAGAACTGCACACGGCCACGACTCGTGTAGTTCGTAAGTAAATTATTTTCTTGAGTTTATTGAATCCGGGGTGACCATGTGGTTGCCTCGGATTTTTTTTTAACTTTTTTTGGTGATATGTTAAACTTCTCTTAAATTTACCCGAACTAAACATTATTTTATGAATCACATTAAGACTCCTTTTATTAATGCACACAACGAGTGGAGTGTTCATTGCCTCCAATTCTTGTTCGCATTTTTGTTGTTTTTCCCTATTGGGCAAATGGCCAATGCACAAACCGTGCTTGTTGATCCAGCCGGTGCGGGTGGATTCGAGTTGGGGGCTGACTTCGCTTCCAATGGTTGGTCTGTATCAAACGGTGCCAACAATCCGTGGGTAGCCGGGCCGCTTTCATCCACCGCCCCAATTGCTGGAAAGTCGGCCTTTATTTCGGCGGATGCTGGTGCAACCTCGGGATACACGATTACGGCAGCCGCTTCCAATTACTTTTGGCGTGACATCACTGTACCCGCAGGAGAGCCACGGTTAAATGTTTCGTTTAACTGGCTGGCCAACGGGGAAAGTACTTATGATCTTTGGCAGGTTTTTCTGGTTCCAGCGACTGTAACTCCGGTAGGAGGGGTGACCTATCCCGGATCCGGACTCTCTGCTATTCCTTCTTCTTTATCGGGTGCAACTTTTGTTGGATCAGGTAACTTGCAGCCCACAACAGTTCAGACTTTTTCAATAGCATTATTCGTTGCGGCAGGAACCTATCGCCTGGTTTTTCACTGGAAGAATGATGGCGGTGGTGGAACGACTCCACCTGCGGCGATAATAGACAATATATCCGTATCCTCTCAATCGGCCTCGACTTTTACCTCAGTGGCAACCGGGGATTGGGGTAGTGCAGCTACATGGGGAGGTTCTGTGCCTTCGCCCGCAGACAACGCCGTGGTTTCATCCGGCCATACCGTAACCATCAACGCGGTAGGCCAGGGTGCTCAATCGCTTAGTGTAGCCGGCACTTTAACTTTCGGAACTACACCAACAGAATTTCAAGCGAAGGATTTAACGGTTGAATCAGGAGGTTTGGTTAATGTTTTTGCAGGTACTACCGCAAAAACTCTTCGGGTCAGCGGAAATCTCATCAACAATGGCCGTTTGAACACTTTGGCAAGTTCAACCGCTAATGCCACTTTGAATCTCAATGGTGCCAGCCCGCAAACAGTTTCCGGTTCTGGTATATGGGGTGGGACAGTGTCTAATTCGACCACCACCAATGAAGTTGGTGTTGTTGGTATACTTAGCATTACCAATACATCGACTGCAATTCCCAATATCAATTACACTATGGGGGGTACGCTTCGTGTGAGAAGCAATTTTACACTCACGGGTGCCATAAATTTAAATGGAGCCACCTGGATTCGTGGTAATTACGCCGCCGGCGGAACATTGACGGTTAACGGAAATGCCGGTGTTTACAATGGCACCTATGGTCATTGGTGGACTGTCTCAACTACAGGTAGTGCGATAACTGCTGGTGTTGATCCCACGACGACAACTTCGATGTATCCGCTTTTGTCATCCGATGGCGCATCCCTCCGCAGATGTTGGGTGACCCGTTCCTCCTCTAGTTCAACAGGCAACACAGCCGGTGAGGTGCGTGCTACCTATACCTTAGGCAATGCTAGCTTTTCTGGGAATGCCTTTGTGGATGGTTCTTACAATGTTAGTGACTATTGGGAGGGAAGGTGGAGTTTGTCGGCCACCTCGGGTTATGTATATGCCTCCGGAACGCATACATTGACGGCCACCGCGCCAAACCTTTTTGCTCCCACGGGTGGAAATACGCGGTTGATGGTCAATGGAGGAACTTTTGTGGGTGCACATCAACTGGGAACGTCAACCCCTGGTGCGCAAAGAACGGGTCTCTCAACCCTTCAGCTCACATCCACCAATGGATTTGTGATGGGCATCAATAGTTCTGATTTATGCGCCTCTTCGGTGGCCAGCATCAACGAAGGTTTTGAGTCATACGCGGCAGGGAATATCGTGCCTTTTTGTTGGAGCCGTATTGTCGTCGGGTCTGCATCCCAGACCATTACTACAACAACACCTGCTACGGGTCTAAGGAACGTATGGCAATCGAGTTCACCGGGTAACGTAAGTTATGTTGTTTTACCTCAGACAACAGATATGCTCTCTGTGAGCACGGGCACCTATCGGCTCAAGTTGAAGGCACGAATTTCTTCCCCTACTACCGGCGGTCAACTTACTTTGGGTTACTTTCCTGCTTCCTCTCTGAATCCCTCCAGTTTTGTGTTGATCACACACATTCCGTTAACCAATACAACCTACGGCGCTGAAACAGTCATTTCTATTCCTTCGGGTATTCCGGCAGCTTCAAGGCTGGCGATTGCCAATCTTGGAGCGAATTCCGAGTCGATTTATTGGGATGATTTGGTATATGAAGCCATTCCGGCTTGTGTTGAGCCTACAGCTTTGGTATTGGGGTCAACTTCGCCAACGGGAATGCAATTCACCTTTACGGCGCCGGGTACTATACCCGCTAATGGATATGACGTTTACTTTTCTACAAGTAATGTGGCCCCTGATGCGGCCACAGCGGCCAGTGGCGGCGCTTCAGCAACCGGAACTTCGGGAGCCATCACGGGTCTGACGCCGAATACTTCATACTTTGTTTGGATTCGTTCCAATTGCGGTGCTTCAGGAACCAGTCCTTGGACTGGACCTTTGGCTTTCTCTACCCCGTGTTTGCCTTCGGTTGTCCCCTTCAATGAAGGATTTGAGACGGGGTATGTTCACAATAGTTCTTTAAGTGGTTGCTGGTCACAGGTTGCGGTTACAGGCACAAATGCTTGGTCGGCCAACAATACTTTAACCACCTATAACCGTTCACCTCGGACAGGGGCTTGGAACGCATTTCTTGCCTACTCAAATGACCGTTGGTTGATGAGGGTATTCAGTTTGACCGGCGGCACAAGCTATACTTTTTCCATGTACGCTCGTCAGGATGGTGCAACGGCTACAGATGCCAACATAACTGTTGCCTATGGTGCAACCAACACGGCGGCAGGGATGACCAATGTTGTGGTACCGGCTACGGGAATTGTCTCGGGTAATTACCAGTTAATTACCGGAACATTTACTCCAGCCAGTACGGGAAATTATTACCTGGGCATCAAAGGATTTATGAATGGTACACCCTGGTATATTTCAATTGATGATATCTCGTTAATTGAAACTCCAGCGTGCCAGCCTCCGATTAATCTGACGGCGTCAGGAATGACCAACGATGCTGCGTCTTTGTCATGGACGGCATCACCCTCATCCAACAACTATGAGGTTGCTGTTGTAGCCGCCGGTTCTGGTGCCCCATCGGGATCGGGTATTGCTGTAACAGGCACTTCTTACTCAGCTTCCGGATTGAATGCAGCATCGAACTATGAGTTCTATGTCCGTACGGTTTGCTCTAGTGCCAATAGCCCATGGGCCGGTCCCTTTGCTTTCTCAACCGCTGTTTGTGCTGCCTCGGCGTCTTGTAACTACACCATCAATATGACGGATACCTATGGCGACGGTTGGGATGGCACCGTGATTGGATTGCGTCAGAGTGGGATTCTGGTGGGTACATTTGGTGGCGCTGGATTCACCTCTGGATCAACGGCAACGGCTTCCGTTGCTCTTTGCCCAGGTTTGGTCACAGAGATAGTTCTCGTAACGGCTGGATTGTATCCCGATGAAAAAAGATTTACTATCGTCGATCCATTTGGCGTTCAGGTATATGCCCTTTCTGTGGCCACCACGCCTCTGCCAAGTTCATTTGGTACGTTCACCTCCAGTTGCACTCCGCCTGCTTGCGCCATTCCTACGGCCTTAGCTTCTTCGGCGGTTACTGCCAGCGGCGCTACAATTTCCTGGACAGCTGGTGGTTCGGAAACAGGGTGGGAGATATCAATACAGGCAAGCGGTCTTGGTGTACCAACTGGCAACGGCACTTCGATCACGACCAATCCGTATGTAGCCACAGGACTCACTTCCAATACCGCATATCAGGTTTACTTGCGTAGTGTTTGTTCACCTACCAACAAGTCAACCTGGGTGGGACCAATCAGTTTCCGCACGCTTTGTAATGTGTTTACACTGCCATTCTTCGAGAGCTTTGAGACTTCTCAGAATACAGTAGGTTGCTGGAGTGGTAATTTCGCCGCAGGTACAACACCGGGTTGGCAGTATATCCGTATTTCTTCAGGATCTGCTCCATCTAACCAAAATCCTCCGTTGGCCGATACCCTGGCATTCCGGATTCCTTTCTACAGCATTGTTTCAGGCTCATTTAGTCTCAACACCCCGGTATTTGTAGCTAGTGCAGGCTTGAGTACGGTGAGTTTTAACTATGCCTACGCGGCATACAGTGCAGCGGAAAATGATCAATTGGAAATTTTGACTTCTACTGACGGAGGTGCTACATACACATCCTTGGAGCTCATGAATGGCGGTCCTTCAGGACCTTTGAATACGGGAGGTACTACCACAGCGTCTTTCGTTCCTACTACTAGCCAATGGGGTCTAAAAACAATTCTGCTGCCCGCGGGTACAAATAGAATTTCCTTTAAAGGAATTTCTGCCTATGGAAACAATCTGTACCTCGACAATGTGCGGGTTGCAGAGGTTCCACCGTGCACCGCCCTTGCCAATGTGGTTGTATCGGCCTCAGGGATTTCGGCAAGAGGGGCATCGGTCAGTTGGGATGCTCCATCTACGGCTCCCGCGAATGGATATGGCTTATACGTGAGCAACTCGAGTACGGCTCCGGTGGCATCAATTTCGGCTACTTCAACTTCGGCTTCGTCGCCTGCTGCATTGACCGGACTGACTCCAAACACTACTTATTATGTGTGGGTTCGTTCGCAGTGTGCATTCAATACTTCTGATTGGGTTGGCGGAGTTTCCTTCACAACGGCCTGCGACACGTCGGCAATACCTTTTGCAGAGAATTTTGATGCTTTGGTTATACCGGCCTATCCTGGAGTTATTCCTACTTGTTGGAGTCGCACCATCAATGTAAGCGCTTGGAGAGCTGGGACATCCGCAAGTGTAGGTTCAGTTTCGGCTCCTAATTTTGTCTGGACAACATACAATTCAACTCAGGCCAAGAATGATTGGCTGTACACTCCGTCTTTCGCCTTGAATGCGGGCATCAGTTACACCCTTCGGTTCCGTGTTCGTGCTCCGGGCTGGGCCGGTACTCCGGAGAAGCTTGCGGTGTATGTAGGTAGCGCTGCAAATCCAACATCCATGCTGGCCGGTGCCAAAATTTATGAAAACCTTAATTTGACTACAACCGGTTGGACCGAAGTCATGGTGTCGCATTCACCATCGGCCAGTGGTAATATGTTTATTGGCTTCCATGCTTCTTCGGTTGCTGATGTCGATTACATTGCTATTGACAATGTGTCGTTCAATTACACGCCGCCTTCACCGATTGCAGGAGTAGTTTCTTACGGAAATACGGCCAGTACGCCGCTTTCGGGTGTCAAAATGGTGTTGTGGAATACTGTTTCCAATGCTCCGATTGACTCAATGACAACGGATGCTGCTGGTGCTTACTCATTCACCCCAGGACCTGGTTCTTATGCTTTACGCCCATCCACAACCCGTACGCCGGGTGGTTGGAATGCCACAGGCGCTTTGGCCATTGGTCGTCACTATGCCAATGTAAACCCTCTTCAGGGTTTGTACCTGACTGCCGCGGATGTCAATGCAAATGCACAGGTGAATGCCTCAGATGGCTTGCAGGTCCTTTTACGTTATTTGAATCTGATCAATTCATTTGGTGCAGGCAGTTGGGTGTTTGAGAATCCTTCGGTGAATATTGTGCAGGGTGCTGTTGTGCCAGCGGTCAATGTCAAGGGTCTGAGTGTGGGTGATGTGCGTGGCGCATACACGCCAGGTGCTCGTTTGTCAGCCAAAGCTAAAGTGGTCACGGGTACAGACGAGTTGGTACTCAACAGTGGTCAGGTGGTTCGTATACCTGTTTATCTCGATGAGAACATTGACCTTGGGGCTATTTCGTTGAGCCTGGGATATGATGCACGTCAAATTGAGGTGTTGTCCGTTCGACTTTCGGATGAAGCGAAAAATGTCAATCTGGTTTCTCGCACAGATGTGCCGGGGATGGTGTCATTGGCTTGGTTTGATGTAGCAGGTTGGAACATCAGTAAAGGTTCAATTTTGTTCGAGTTGGAGTGCCTTGTCAAGGAGGTAAGCGCTTCCGGTATCGGATTCAGGGTAACGGAAGGTAGTGAGCTGGCCAGCAAGGATGTTGAGGTATTGGATATGGCAAGCCTTCGTATTCCTTCAACCCGCGGTGTTGAAGGTGCAGAGTTTGTTTCATTGACTAACTATCCGAATCCTTTCGATGCCAGTACAAGTCTTCGTTTCAATCTGCCCACTGAAGGTTCTGTTCTTGTACGGATTATGGATGTAACTGGTCGTGTTGTATCTTCTATTGATTTGGGTACGTACGAAGCAGGCCTATATACACATGATCTTGAACTTAATGTTCAATCTGGTGTTTATACTGCGGAGCTGTTATTCACTCGCTCTGGTGAAACAACATCAACGGTAGCACGCATGATTCGGCGTTAAGAGATCTTTATTATTTCGGACCGGGGGAATCGTTGGATTCCTCCGGTTTTTTTTTAGTCTCTTTCCTACTATTTTACGGAAACGAAATATTCTTGTTTTTTATTTGCGTTCCTTATTCATCCAACCAATGAAGTACTTAATATTCTTCTTTTTAGCTCTTTTCACACTTCAAGTAAGCGGTCAAAATCCAGTGTTGAAGGTTGTGACTGATACGTCCTGCAGTTCCTTTATCGAAACACCCATTTTAATGAGCGATTTCGACAGTGTGGCGGCCATTTCTATGAAGATTGTTTTTGATACAACTAGGCTTACTTATTTAGGTTATCGCAATGCCCATCCAGCTGTTTCCCAAAATGGGAATTTTATAGCGTCTGCATATCAAGATCGTTTCATTATTGGGTGGTTTTCACTTAATCCGATTACAGTTAATTCTGACACCTTATTGGTAATAAGGTGGCAAGGAACGGCTGGACCCCCTGTACGTTTATGGTTTGATACTACCCGAGGGATGTGTGAGTTGGTTGATTTTTATGGAGTTCGTTTTAATACCCAATTCATTGATGGAGCGGTTGCACCAGAAATTCGCACAGCTCCCACACTTGTTTCACCACCTGATACTTCTGGACTGATTTCGACTGACATTTTATTTGTGTACCGTGAGTCGCCGTGTCGGACGGGTCCGAGTATCATTCAGGTATCTCGTGATTCCAGTTTTCCTGTAGATCCATTGGTATCTATTTATCTTACGAGTTCAACATTTTACAGGTGGTTTGCCATACCCTTTTGTTTAAATCCGTTAGGTGGTAGTCCTATTCCTGAGAATGGACCGTGTTGGCATTCATCTTCCGGCGATAGTTTAATTTTTTGGAGGGTTGGGGCTGTCTATGATTCTGATACTTTGTGGTCGGATTCTCGTCGGATTTCGTTGGGTTTGGCCGCAAGTACATCTTCAAGTTCGAGGCTTCGAGAATCAGTTTTGTATCCTAATCCGGTTGACAATAGATTCTGTATTCGGGGCAACTTTTTAGATGATGTCATTTGGAGAACAGCTGTTTTAAGATCGTATACCGGGGCTTTTTACTACGATGAAAATCTAGAGCTCATATGTAATGAAAATGCCAATAAGGATAACAGTGAAATGTGTTATTTGATAAAAAGTAGTCTAAAAAGCGGCTATTATCTACTTTCGGTGATGGACCGAAGGGGGTTTTCTTATTTCTTCCCGTTCTTCAAAAACTAAACTATTTTCATAGTTCTATTTTTTTCTTTGCGAATTTCTCACGTTATTTACATTCTAGATTGCTTCAATTTGCCTTATTCTATCCATATGAATACACTTTACTCAAATCCAGCCTCAATCGTTTCTCGCTTATTTATCAAGAAAGCCCTTTTTTCGGCTTTTTTGGTATTCATTTCGACAGCCTTCGGGTATTTCGGTTTGAATTCGGCCCATGCCCAAATCTCAGTGAATTTGGGCAATGCGTCGACCTGTACACCTGGTTCGGTGGTTACGGTTCCGATAACGGTAACCAATTTCAACAACATTGGGGCGGTGTCCTTGGACTTGAACTATTCCGCGACGGCGCTGACCTACACGGGTTTCAATAGTGCCGCCCTCACGG
>Ga0214923_10003103_pt1 | contig 21196 bp, 19 predicted proteins | sample LL1510_MetaG_FD_177993 | JGI IMG/M metagenome (GOLD analysis project Ga0214923, IMG submission 177993) | Freshwater microbial communities from Lake Lanier, Atlanta, Georgia, United States - LL-1510 | ecosystem: Environmental > Aquatic > Freshwater > Lake | place: USA: Georgia | collected...
CTCATTCAGGAAGCCAAGAGAAGCCACCGTTCACTCCGTCGGGCACAGGTCCGCTCCATTTGTGCCACGCGATGGGTAACGCGCGAGAATCAAGTGTGATCCGTATCACGCCACACGTTCGCGCTCTGACGCCATCCGCCCCGCCACTCCCCGCGCGCAAGTCGAGGATCTTTCGAAACCATCTCCGCTTCTTCCGACCGAAGTCGGCGATCGCGACGAAATCGTCGGCGCCGCAGATCACGCCAAACTACCCATCATGGCGCAATCGCCCTGGGCTATCCTTCAGCACTTGCCGTTATCGCAAAATGCGATTATGATTTCAGGCAAGGACTTCCGGCAGTCGATTCGGATGACATGCACGTCATTTCCCGGTCTCGTCTGCGGTTATTCTGGAAGACGTGCCGGAACCGTGTGGATGCGGAGCGAGCGTTGTCCGCCTGGTACAAGATCGCGTCGAAGGCTGAGTGGGCGAACTTTGCCGGGCTCAAGCAGACGTTTGGTTCGGCGGATCAGGTTGGTAACTGCGTAGTATTCGATGTGGGCAACAACCGTTACCGTCTGATTGGACGCGTGTTCTATCCACACAGGCTATACGTCTTGCGAGTCATGGATCACGAGGAGTACGACAGGGTTCCGTGGGCAAGCCAGTGCGGATGCCATAGCCCGCCGCCGAAGAGCCGTACACCACCCGCGAAGCGACCGGCTCATACGGGAAGAAAAAGGAGGTGAATGATGGTCGTCAAGAATCAGCCGTCGGCGATGCCCGACTCCTACTTCGAATTGGTGAAACGGTTCCCGCTTACGCATGTCCGTTCTCTCAGGCATTTGGGGCAGGCGATTGCGTTGGTGGATGAGTTGCTCCAAAAGCGCCTTGATCGCGGAGCCCAGGAATACCTTGACGCCCTGAGCGATCTGATTGCGACCTACGAAGACGAGCACGCGCCGATTCCAGACGCATCGGAATCAGACGTGCTGCGGGAACTCATGCGGTCGAGCGGTCACAAGCAGATGGCGCTTTCAAAGGCGGTTGGGATTTCGCAGTCAACACTCTCGGCGATTCTGAACGGCGAACGTGAGATGACCAAACGCCACATGATTGCTCTCGCCAAGTTCTTCAACGTCCCGCCATCGGTTTTCTTGCCGTCGTGACCGACCTCAAAGACACGATTATCGAAGTCGTCGGCATTCAGCCCGCGATCCAGAATCCAGATACCGTGATCACCCGGGGCTCACAAACATGGAAGCTCTCCATCAAGCCAAATCAGGTGATCTCGCTCGCAAACGAGACGCCGAAGACTCAGCGAACCGTTCCCTTCGACTACCCCTAAACACCGCCCCGCGTCATCAGCGGCAAAGGCTCCGAGGCCGCCGCGGGTCTGACCTGCCGGTGATCGACGGCCGGCTCGCCGAGACGATCCGCGACGCCCCGCGGCCAGCCACCGCAAACCGCGCGGCCGATTGAAAACCCCGGGCTTCAGCCGTACAACACGGGCTCCGAGCACCGCTTTCCCCGAGGGGTTTTCCACACCATGGCCACCGCCACCGCATCGAAAAAATCCGCCAAGCTGCCCGAGTCGAAGAACGTGGGCGGCGCCCTCGACAAGGCGCTGAACGCCGGCAAGGGCATCCTCCGGCTCTCCCCCACCTGGGTGCCGCGCAGCTTCCTCCATCCCGGGAAGCGGGTCCGCCTCCACCCCGACGACTACTACGCCTACGGCCTCGACCGCGGCGGCATCGACGAACGCTGGTTTGCGAGCACCACCGAGGCGGCGAACGAGGGCCGCGTGCCCGACGAGGGGCTCTCGTGGTGCGTGTTCGACGGCGAGCGGTTTCTGTTGCGGGATGCGGTCGCGGAAGGCGGTGCGAAACTCGTCGGGAAGTCGATCTGGGACCGCTACAAGAAGTGGCCCGTATACTCGAAGTTCTTCGACAACATGGGGCCGATCCCCCACCACATGCACCAGTCGTTCGCCGACGCGAAGCTCGTGGGGCAGGAGGGCAAGCCCGAGAGCTACTACTTCCCGCCGCAGTACAACAACTGCGACAACAACTTCCCCTACACGTTCATGGGCCTCGAGCCCGGCACGACGAAGGACGACCTCCGCCGCTGTCTCGAGAACTGGAACCGGGGCGACAACGGCATCCTCGACCACTCGAAGGCCTACCGCCTCGAGCGCGGCACCGGCTGGCTGATCCCGCCCGGCGTGCTCCATGCCCCCGGGTCGCTGCTCACGTATGAGCCGCAGTGGGGCAGCGACGTGTTCGCGATGTTCCAGTCGCTCGTCGAGGGCCGCGCGGTGCCCTGGAGCCTGCTCGTCAAGGACATGCCCCAGGAAAAACACCGCGATCTCGACTTCATCATCGGCCAGCTCGACTGGGAGAAGAACGTCGACACGCACTACAAGGAGAGCAACTTTCTCGCTCCGATCGTCGACGAGAAGCGGAGCGGCCCCGGCGCCACCGACAAGTGGATCGTCTACGGCCACGTCGACGGCCAGCAGCTCTTTAGCGCGAAGGAGCTCACGCTCGAGCCGGGCGCGAAGATCGCGGTCAACGACGCGGGCGCCAGCGGCTGGATCACGGTGCAGGGGGAGGGGAAGGTGGGCGTGCACGACGTCGCCACGCCGACCCTGATCCGGTTTGGCGAGATGACGGCCGACGAGCTCTTCATCTCGGCCGATGCCGCGTCGGCAGGCTACACCGTGGAAAACACCGGCCCGGGCCGGCTCGTGGCGCTCCGCTACTTCGGCCCCGACGTCCATCCCGATCTCCCCAAGCACGGAAAGAATCGCTAATGCCCCACTCCGCCCCCAAGCTCCACAACGCCATGTGGCCCGGCCTCGTCGGCAAGGGCACTGATCCCGGCCAGGAGCCGCCGATCTCGCTCGAGCGGATGCTCGAGCTCACGGCCGCCGCGAACGTGAACGGCCAGAAGTTCGACGGCATCGACTACTTTTTGTTCCTGCCGCACACCCATCCCGAGGCGAGCGACGCGGAGCTCACGAAGATCGCCGACCGGATCGCCGAGCACGGGTTTTCCGTGGGTTCGCTCGTGGCCCCGGTGTGGCCGGGCACGGTGGGCGACTCGGCGATGGGCGATGCGGCCGCGCGGGAGAAGTTTCTCTCGGCGGTGAAGATGGCCTGCCGGATCGCGAAGGTGTTTGAGAAGCACGGCGTGCGGAAGTATGGCGTGATCCGGATCGACTCGGCCGAGTTCGGCGTGAACAAGTGGCGGGAGAATCCCAAGGCCAACACGGCCAAGATCGCCGAGACCTTCCGCGAGGCGGCGAAGATCGCCAAGGATAACGGCCAGCGCCTCGCCGCCGAGGGCGAAATCTGGGGCGGGCATGCACTCCTGGAAGGACATCCTCGACCTGCTCGAGGAGGTCGGGATGCCCGAGACGCTCGGCTTCCAGGCCGATCTCGCCCACACGTATCTCTACCTGCTCGGCTACAACGCTCCGGAGCACGCCCTCGTGCAGCCGGGCTACACCGACGCCGAGTTCTGGCCGGCCTACGAGAAGATGGTGGCGAAACTGCGGCCCTGGACGATCGACTTTCACGTGGCCCAAAACGACGGCGAGGTGCACGGCGCCGGCTCCCACGACAAGACGGGCAAGCACTGCCCAGCGGACGATCCGCGCGGCAAACTCGACATCGTGAAGTGCTCGGGGCTCTGGCTCGAAGGGGCCGAAAAGCGCGGCATCAAGCACATCTGCTGGGACGGCTGCATGTTCCCGAACTCGACGCTCGAAAACCCCAAGACCTGGAACACCATCTTGAAGACAATGCTCGCCGTCCGCGACGCGCACGGCTGGGCGTAAGGAAATCACATACGCGAGGCGAGGGGGTCGGCGAACGCTCGACGAGCATTGGGCCGCCGCGGCCCACGCGAGGAGACTTTTGCCGCCCCCGAGCCGGACCAGATTGAAAGATTCATCACTACGAAGGATGCATAGATGGCAAAGCAGCTCCGCATCGGCATGATCGGCTACGGCTTCATGGGCCGCGCCCACTCCAATGGCTACAACCGCGTCAAGGACTTCTTCGACCTTGAATACCTCCCCGTGCTTCAGGCCGTCGCCGCCCGCGACGCCGAAAAAGCAAAAGCCTTCGCCGACCGCTGGGGCTACAAGCGGGTGGAGACCGACTGGCGGAAGCTCGTGGCGGCCGACGACATCGACGCCATCGACATCTGCACGCCCAACAACCTCCACGCCGAGATCGCGATCGAGGCCGCCAAGCACGGCAAGGCGATCCTCTGCGAGAAGCCGCTTTCGATGGATGCGGCCGAGGGGGAAAAGATGTGCCAGGCCGTGGAGAAGGCCGGCGTGCCGAACATGGTCTGGTACAACTACCGCCGCATCCCGGCGGTGACGTTCGCCAAGCAGATCATCGATTCGGGCAAGCTCGGCCGGATCTTCCACTACCGCGCCGAGTTTCTCCAGGACTGGACGATCAACGCCGACCTCCCGCAGGGCGGGGCGGCGCTGTGGCGGCTCGACTCGGCCGCCGCCGGCAGCGGCGTGACAGGCGACCTGCTCGCCCACTGCATCGACACCGCGATCTGGCTCAACGGCCTCGTCACCGACGTCACGGCGATGACGGAGACCTTCGTGAAGGAGCGGAAGCACCAGCTCACCGGCAAGATGGAGAAGGTCGGCATCGACGACGCCTGCTCGTTCCTCTGCCACTTCAAGAACGGGTCGCTCGGGCTCTTCGAGAGCACGCGCTATGCCCGTGGCCACAAGGCGCTCTACACGTTCGAGATCAACGGCGAAAACATGAGCCTCAAGTGGGACCTCCACGATCTCCACCGGCTGCAGGTGTTCGACTACAACGACGACGGCCCGATGCGCGGCTGGAAGAGCGTGCACGTGACCGACGGCGACCATCCCTACATGGACAAGTGGTGGGTGCCAGGGCTGGCGATCGGCTACGAGCACTCGTTCGTGCACCAGGTGGCCGACTTCCTCGAGGCCTACGCCAAGAAGAAGCCCGCGCATCCGACCTTCCGCGACGCCCTCGAGACGCAGAAGGTGTGCGACGCGGTGCTCGCGAGCGCGAAGTCCCACCAGTGGGTCACGGTGTAGGACAGGCGTCGCACCTGTCCATGCCCCACGGAGGACAGCCTTCAGCCTGTCACGGCCGCGCTGAAACCATGAACGCACGACCGAAGCCGCAGGCCGACGACGCGAGCCTGGTCGCGAAGCCGTGGGTAGCGCCGCTTGCAGTCGGGACGCTCCTGATCATCCACGCGGTGGCGTTCTTCTGGCTCGCATCCCTGGACTTCAGGCCACCGCCCGAGGAGCCCAAATCTTTCGAGGCCAGCCTGAAGGAGTCCACCGAATTCCTACGCGAGCTCCGCGAGTTCCGCGAGCTGTCAAACGAGCGGTCTCAGATCACCGATGCGATCGACCGACGAATCAAGGAGCTCGAAGCCCCGCCGGTGGCGGGCGACGACCACGCCGCCCGCTACGACGAACTGCGTCGCCTGCGGAAGACCCTGTTGGCGGAGCTGGAGAAGACGAGTGCGATAACAAACGCCAAGCAGGCGGAGCACGCGGAGCGAAAGCGCCTCGCAGAGGCCCCGCGGCGGAAGCTGATCGCCGAAGCGGCCTTGGCGTGGCAACGCAAGCGGCGGCTCGTGCTCGCCTTGGGTTTTGCCGCCACGGCGCTGGCTGGCTGGCTGTTGTGGCAGGCGCATGTCCGGCATCGCGAAGGAGTCCTCGCCGAGCATGCCGCGGCGGTCGACCACCGCCGATCCAATAGGCGCCGGGCGGAGGCAAGCGACCGGCAGTGGAACCAGAAACTTGCCTGCTACGCATTCATGGTTGCGATAAGCGTCGCCATCCTGCTGTACGGACTCTCCGACCGAGCGCGGGCCGGCGGGAACCAGGATGCTGACGGACTCGTGTTCGCCGGCCTGTTCAGCCTCGCCATCGCGACATGGTGGCTGTGCTTCGGATCGATCGACTGGTCGACCTGGAACACCATCAAGGCCCGAGTGAAAAGCCTGAGGCCCCCTACACGTCGAGATTCTTGACGTCCAGCGCGTGGCGTTCGATGAAGTCGCGCCGCGGCTCCACCTTCTCCCCCATCAGGACGCGGAACAGGTCGTCGGCCGCGGCCGCGTCGCTCATCGTCACCCGCAGGAGCGTGCGGTTGGCCGGGTCGAGCGTCGTGTCGCGGAGCTCCTCGGCGTTCATTTCGCCAAGCCCCTTGAAGCGGGTGATCGACAGGCCCTTCTCCCCCGCCCGCCGCACGGCGGTGAGCAGGCCGCGGAGATCCTCGAGGCCGATCTCGTTCTCGCCGCGGCGGAGCGTGTAGCGCGGCTCCTCGCTGCCGGTGCGGTCGATGGGCATCAGCGTCTCGATGCCGAATCCCATCGCCTCGAGCTCCTTGAGGCCGGCGTTGATGCTCCGCACCTCGTGGAGGTCGACCACCACGAGCTGGTCGCGGCCGGTGTCGTGGGCGGTGCCGGGCGTGGCGTCGTTGGCCGCGATCGACTCCTCGATCCGGCCCACGGCGAGCGTGCCGCCGGCCGCCTGCTCCTTGCTCTTCACGAACGCCTCGAAGGCGTCGCGGCTGGTGAACCAGTGCTCCTCGACGCCATAGTAGACGTGGTACATCGGCAGCTTGCCCGTGACGGCGTCGCGGCGGGCCGCATGGTCGCGGAGGCTGATCCCGCGCCGCTCGAGCGCCAGGAGCGCGTCTTCGAGCCCGGCGAGCGTGCGGCAGAGCTTCTGCATCTCCTCGCCCGCGACCTCGCGGCCGTCGCCCGGAAGGAACACGCCCTCCCCGAGGCCCTGGTCGAGGAGCTGCGTCTTCATCTCCTCCTCGGTCTGCACGTAGTACACCGTCTTCTTCGACCGCACGCGGAACAGCGGCGGCTGGGCGACATACACGTGGCCGGCCGCCACGAGCTGGTACATTTGGCGGTAGAAGAACGTGAGCAGGAGCGTGCGGATGTGCGAGCCGTCGACGTCGGCGTCGGTCATGATCACGACCTTGTCGTAGCGCCGCTTGCCGAGGTCGGCCTCGGCGCCGATCCCCGCGCCGATCGCCGAGATCACGCTCCGCACCTCCTCGTTGGCGAGCACCTTGTCTTCACGGCTCTTGTAGGCGTTGATGATCTTGCCGCGGAGGGGAAGAATCGCCTGGTATTCGCGGTGCCGCCCGCCTTCGGCCGAGCCGCCGGCGCTGTCGCCCTCCACGAGGTAGAGCTCGCACCGTTCCACGTCGCGGCTCGTGCAGTCGCGGAGCTTGCCGGGCAGGCCACCGCCGGAGAGCGCGCCCTTGCGCTCGCGCAACAGTTGCTTCGCCTTCTTGGCGGCCTCGCGGGCCTCCGCGGCGAGCACGCCCTTCTGTACGATCGCCTTGGCGCTCTTGGGCGTCTCCTCGAGATACCTGGCCAGATAGTCGCCGACGGCGGAGTTGATGATCCCCTCCACCTCGCCGTTGCCGAGCTTGGTCTTCGTTTGCCCCTCGAACTGCGGATGGGGCACGCGGACGCTGATCACGGCCGTGAGTCCCTCGCGCACGTCCTCGCCGGTCGGGACGAGATCCTTGTAGAGCCCCGTCTTCTTGCCGTAGGCGTTCAGGGCCCGCGTGAGGGCGGCGCGGAAGCCGGAGACGTGCGTGCCTCCCTCCGTCGTGGAGATGTTGTTGACGTAGCTATGGAGGCTCTCGGTGTATTCGCCCGTGTACTGGAGCGCAATGTCCCAGCTGACGCCCTCGCCCTCCCCCTTGATCGTGATCACGTCGGCATGGATCGGGTCGCTCGCCTTGTTCAGGTGCTCGACGAACTCCTCGACGCCGCGATCGTAGCAGTAGGTCTCGCTCGATCCCGTGGCCGCGTCGGTGAACGTGATCCGCACGCCCGAGTTCAAAAACGCGAGCTCGCGGAGCCGGCGAGAAAGGATGTCCCAGGAAAACTTCGTCTGCGGGAAGATCTGTGGATCGGGTTTGAAGGTCGTCTTCGTACCGGAGCGGGTGGTGGAGCCCATCTTCCGCACCGGGCCCGTCGGCTCGCCGCGCTGATACTCCTGCTGCCACACGTGCCCCTCGCGGGACACCTCCACCTCGCACCACTCCGAGAGGAAGTTGACCACCGTCACGCCCACGCCGTGGAGGCCGCCGGAGGTCTGGTAGGCACCCTTCTCGAACTTGCCGCCGAACTTGAGGACCGTCATCACGCCCTCGAGCGTCGAGACGTCGCGGTCCATCTCCTCGGAGAGCTGCGGATGGCGGTCGGTCGGGATGCCGCGGCCGTCGTCTTCCACCGTGACGCTGCCGTCGACGTTGACCGTCACGGTCACGTTTTTGGCGTGGCCGGCCATGCACTCGTCGATCGAGTTGTCGACCACCTCGTAGACGAGGTGATGCAGACCGCGGGAGGTGTTGTCGCCGATGTACATGCCGAACCGCTCGCGCACGTGCTCACGGTCGGAGAGGTGCTTCAGATCGGCACTCGTGTAGTCGGGCTGGCTCGATGCGTCTGCCATGGTCTAGCTCCCTCGTTCAGTGGACGGTGTCGGCCCGCCGGCGTCGGGCAGGACGCGGCAGCGGATGTCGGTGATCCCCTCGCCAGGCACGCTCTCGGCGAGGCTCGCCAGGATCTCCCGCTTGTGGAAGCCCATCTCCTGCACGAGCGCCGAGTGGCTCACGTGCACCTCGAGCACGCCGCGGCGCACGAGCCCGGCCTGCGACCGCCCCTTGAAGGCCGCCGGGGCCGCCTTCTCCCAGGCCTCGGCCAGGCCGCTCTTCGTCTGTTCCTGGTCGTAGCCGGTGCGGGCCAGGAGCCGCGACACGAGGCCGCCGATCGAACGTGGTCCGCCGGACGTGTGCATGGGCATGTCAGTCGGCGGCCAGCGGCATGATCACGTAGCCGTAGCCGTCGAGAGTGCGGCAGACGCAGGCGCTCTGCGGATCGGTGAGCTCGAACGACACGTTCGCCCCGCCATCGAGCACGCGGAGGAAGTCGGCCACGAACCGCGGGTCGAGCTTGATGTTGACTCCCGCGCCGGTGTGGTCGATCGGCAGCTCGATCCGGCTCTCGCCGCTCTCGGCCGACCGGCCCGAAAGCACGAGCCGTCCCGGTTCGAACGAGAAATCGATCCCCTTCGATTGTTCGCTCGTCACGATCGCCGCCTGCCGCACCGCCGCGAGCAACGGCCCCGTGACGAGGCTCACCTTCACCGCCTCCGGCCGCTCGGGGAAAACGTCGCGCCAGCGCGGGAAGCGGCCCTCGACAAGCCGGGCGGAGACCGTGGTCGCCCCCGTCTTCACGAGGACCTCGGCGGGCCGCACCGCCACGTGCACGGCCGCATCGGCCGCGCCCAAGCAGCGCTCGATGAGCTGCATCGCCCGGGCCGGCACGATCGGCTGGGCGTCGGCAGGACTGCCGCCGGCACCCGCGGCCGGCCCCTCCATCTTCGCGAGCCGCCGGCCGTCTGTGCCCACCGCGGTGACCGATTGCGTGGAGAGCTCGAGCAGCACGCCGCCGAGGGCGAACCGGCTCGATTCGTTGTCGGTGGCGAACACGGTGCGCTTGACGAGCTCGCGCACCAGCGGCGTCGAGAGCTCGAAGCAGGGATCGCCCGGAAACGTGGCCACCGAGGGAAACTCGAGCGGGTCTTCGGCAGGCAGGCGAAACTCGCTCCGCGGGGCCTTGACGAGCGTGGCGGTGCCATCCGTGGAGAGTTCGAATACCGTGCCGGCCGCGCTTTCGCGGACGATCGCCATCAGGCGGCCGCTGGGAAGCAGCACGGCTCCGGCCGCGAGCGTCTCCACCCCCTCGATCGCGGTGCGGATGCCCACCTCGAGATCGGTGGCCGAGAGCACGGCCGCATCCTGGCTCGCCTCGAGTTTGACGTTCGTGAGGACGGGCTTGGGCGACCGGGCCGGCACCACCGCCGACGCGCTCTGCAGGGCTGCCAGGAGCGGCTCTCGGGAACAACGGACGTTCATCGGGCTCGAACTTTCCTTTCCTGCCGGGCCCCTTACTGTACCCGACGGGAGGCCCGCTGAAATCCCCTCGAAGCCCGTGATTTTCGCCGATTTTTAGGCCTGCGTGCCGGCTTCTTTCTTCCTGCTCCTTCTCTCTCTCAAGACAAGGGATGAAGGACAGGGAAGAAGACTAAGAGATTGAAGAGTAACGCTGTGCCTCGTGGGCAGGTCGGCAAGCGTCGTGTAGTTGTTCAGGATTCCCTGTCCACATCGAAGAATCGTGGCAAAACGCCTCAAAAACCGGTTGTCGAAATCGTGTCGAAACCCTGTCGGAACTGCTTTCAGAATCCACTTGGGGAAGTGATGATTCGACGCCGGAGGAGAGGTGTGCAGGTCTCGACGGCACGACGGACAACGCGTGGCTCGTCGGCGGATATTCGGTCAAAACCCTGGCGGCCAGACGCACGTCGGCTGGCGACGCTCGCGTTGGGAACGCAGGCGACGAGCGATCGACGAATCAGCCGACAATGAGCCGACGGCTACCGCACGTCGAGCAGTTCGACGAGGAAGTGGAGCGTCGCGTTCGGCGGGATCACCGGCGGGGCGCCGCGGGCACCGTAGCCGAGCTTGCTCGGGATCACGAGTTCGATCATGCCACCCGGACCCACGAGTTGCATCCCCTCGGTCCAGCCGGGGATGACGCCGTTGAGTGGAAACTCGATCGCCTCACCGCGCTTGTAGGAACTGTCGAACACCTGGCCGTCGTCGAGCCACCCGTGGTAGTTCACCTTCACATTGCTCGTGGCCTTGGGGTTGGCCCCGGTGCCCTTGCGGAGCACTCGATACTGCAGGCCAGAGGCGGTCGAGGCGAATGCCTTGGGGGCATCGGCGTCGATCGCGCCGGCGCCGGTGGGGAGCGTGGGATGGGGCACGTCGTCGGCCATGAGGGTCTCCGGGAGCGGGAGGAGGAAGGACAGACTGACGAGCAGGGCGGGAAGGCGCAGGCTCTTCATCGGGCTGGTTTCCTGGGGTGTGAATTTACCCCCGAAGTATACCAGCCCGCGGCCGTTTCGACCGCTCGTTCTACCGGTAGGTCGGATCGTTCGTCTGGCGGATCCGTTCGGCGGCGCGCATGGCCTCGGCACCAACCTCGCGGCCCACGGCCTCGGCCCGGTCGCGGTTGAACGACACCGACGGCAGGCCGCCCGAGAAGGAGACGGTGATCACGCCCGTGGCGATCAGGATCGGGACCAGGATCAAGAGGAGCTTCGAGCCGAGCCGAGACGTGGCCACCTGCTGCACCGGCGCCGGCATCCCGATCGTCGCGACCTGCGCCAGCCGCTGCGTGTAGGTCTTTCCCCTCGAACTCTTCTTCCTGCCGGCCATCGTGCGCACTCCTCGCGTGGATACTCGATTTCCTTGCAAGGAAATCGGCAGCGACAGGGCACGGCTCCACTCTGTCCTACGTTGCGGCGCACACCCCACGGCGGCCGAACAACCGCCGCCGCCGGCAAGGCCACCGCGGTTCGCCTGGGTTACCGCGCAAACGCGGCGGCGAGCCGATCGAGGGCCAGGAGCAGCCGGCCCTCCGGACAGGCCGTGTTCAGCCGGACGAAGCCCGGCAGGCCGAAGTCGCGACCGTCGGAGGTTCCGAGCCCCGCCGCCTCACAGGCGGCCTGCGGATCGGCAACGCCCGTCCCCCGGCAGTCGATCCAGGCGAGATAGGTGGCCTGCCAGGGGATGCATGACAGGCCCGGAATCACGGCGACACGGTCGAGCACGAGCGCCCGGTGGCGCCTGAGCACGTCGAGCAGTCGCCGCCGCCAGGCTTCGCCATGCCGCCATGCCGCCTCGGCCGCCGCATAGCCGAGCGGATTGACCATCGGCACGAGCCCTTCGCCGGCCGCACGCCAGCGCCGGCGCAGCGCCACGTCGGGCACGATCGCCGCGGCGCACGAGAGCCCGGCGAGGTTCCAGGTTTTCGAGGGGGCCACGAGCGTGATCGCCTGGCTTGCGGCCGGATGGTCGAGGCTCGCGAAGGGCACGTGCGGATGATCCTCGTCGAGCACGAGATCGGCCCAGATCTCGTCGCTCACGACGGTGAGTCCGTGCCGGTCGGCGACGTCGGCGATGCCGAGGAGATCGGCGCGAGACCAGACCGTGCCGGTCGGGTTGTGCGGGTGACAGAGCCAGAGAATCTTTGCCGTGGACGTGCTCGCGGCCGACTCGAGTGCGCGCGAATCGATCGTCCAGGCGAGGTCGCCCTGCACGAGCGGCACCCGCACGCTCTTTCTGCCGGCGAGGCCGGGGAGCGTGAGAAACGGCGGGTAGACCGGCGTGAACGAGAGGACCCCCTCTTCGCGGCTCGAAAGGAGCCGGGCCGTGAGCGCGAGCGCCGTCACGACGCCGGGCACGCCGACGATCGAGGCTGGATCGACCTGCCAGCCGTGCCGCCGCGCGAGATGCTCGGCCAGCGCCGGGCGAAAGCCGGGCGGCTCGTGCGTGTAGCCGAACACGCCATGGTCGACCCGCTCACCGACGGCCGCGAGCACCTCGTCGGCCGTGCGAAAATCCATGTCGGCCACCCAGACGGGCAGCACGTCACGGCCCGACCAGCGATCCCATTTTTCAGAACCGGTGCCGCGCCGATCGGGGCAGGAGTCGAAGGCGGCGGGGGGCTCGGCGGGCGGCCTCATGGCGGCCGCAGAATACCACCTCATGCCGGCGCGGTGGCGGACCACCGACCACTACTTCTTTTTGAACGGGCCACTGCGGGGCTGGTCGCGGGAGAGGACGTAGGCCAGGAGGTCGAGCACCTCGCGGTCGTTGAGCTGGTCGAGCAGGCCCTTGGGCATCAGCGACTCGGCCGCCGGCAAAATCTCCTCGATGTCGGACCGGGCGACCTCGACGAATTTCGTCGCGTCTTCCGGGTCGGTGACGATCGTGATCCTCTCCGGCGACTCGTTCACGATCCGTCCGCTCACCACCTTGCCGTCGGCGGTCTGCACGATGCTTGCCTTGTATTGGTCGGAGATCACCTTGCTCGGATGCACGATGGCCTCGACGACGTCCTTCAATTGAAACCGGCCGGCGGCCTGCGTGAGGTCAGGGCCCGTGGCGCCGCCGTCTTCGCCGAAGCGATGGCAGACGACGCAGCGGGCCGCCGCGAACGTCCGCTTGCCGTGCTCGAAGTCGCGGCCGCCGCCGAGGCCGTCTTCGCCCGAGCGCGAGGCGAGCGCGAGGACGTCGTCGAGCGTCCATGCCCGGCCCGGGCCCTCGGGCTTGGGCAAGGGCGGTGGCGTGTAGGGCTTGCGGACGCCGAGCGTCTCGAGGGCCATCTTTTCGGTGTCGGAGAGGTGCGCGAGGCTTTCGTTTTCGATGTTCGCGAGGAACTTGCGGAAGCTGTTGCCGCCGGCCCACTCCCGGGCTCGACCAAACCACTCGTAGTAGGTCTTGCGGTCTGCGGCGGTCCAGGCGGCCTTCTCCCCCACGGTCCGGAGGGCGTAGGCATAGTGGATCTGGAGCAGGTCTGCCCGCTTCTCGAGCGATCCCTGCACGGCGCGGCCGTAGTTGGCGTTGCGGGAGAGCAGACGCTTGAGGTCGTCTTCACTGGGGGCGAGGTTCGTGCTGCCGGCCGATGGCGTGGGCGCCGCGAGCATGCCCGTCAGTTTCGCCACGATCCCCGGCGCCCGCACGCCGACGAGCAGGCTCGAGAGTTCGCGGTCGAGATCGAAGTCGCCCGACGGAAAGAGCGGCCCGAGCCGGGCGGCGATCCGCGCCTTCGCGTCGGCAGTCGGCTCGCCGAGCCGCACGATCGCGAGCTCATACGCCCGCGCGAGATCGATCCGGCCGGCGACATCGAGCGCCTCGGGATCGATCCGATCGAGGGCCGCGAGCACGGCCGGCCCGGCGGCTTGATCGGCCTGATGCGCGACCGCGATCGCGCCGGCGATGATGGCGCGGGGCTCGGGGCCCGCCAGAGCCTGTTTCTGCCACATTTCGAGCGGCTGATGCTCGAGCGCGACGCGGGCCGCGGACCGCACGAAGTGGTCGGGATGGGCGAGGTGCGGCAGGGCCTTGTCCACGGCGGCGGCGGGGTCGTCGGCCCGGCGGTGGAGCACCTCGAGGTCGCGGCGCAAGGCTCGTTCGGCGGCACCGACCGCGTCGTGGGCGTCGACGGGTGCGATGGATTCATTCCCGGCATACGTCACGCGATAGAGCTCGCTTTGGCCCCCGCGGCCGCCCACCGCGAAGTACATCGCGCCATCCTGGCCGATCGTCATGTCGGTGAGCGGGAGCGGCGTCCGCGAGACGAACTCCTCCTTGACTCCCCTGTACGTCGAGCCGGAGGGCTCGAGGTGGATCGCATACATCGTGCCGAACGTCCAGTCGCAGACATACAGAGCCCGCTGGTACTTGGCGGGGTACTTCGTGCCATAGCCGAAGGCCGCGCCCACGGGCGAGCCGGGGCCGATGTTGACGAGCGCGGGCAGGCTGTCCGGAAGCGAGGCCGACCACTTCCCCGAGCCGCTGCGCCAGCCGAGATCGCTGCCGCTCGACGCGTGATTGACGCGGGTGGGGCGGTACCACGGCGTGCCGAAGTCCCACTCCATGTCGGCATCGTAGACGAACAGTTCGCCGTCGGCGTTGAACGCGAAGTCGTAGGGATTGCGGTAGCCGGCCGTCCAGATCTCCCAGGCCTTGCCGTCGCGGTCGGTGCTCGCGACGAAGCCGCCCGGGGCGAGGACCCCGGCGGCATGGCCGTTGGCATCCCACATCCGCGGGATGATCTGGTCCTCGTCCCAGTTGGCGGGAAGCCGGCTTGCCCCATCGGCCGCGAGTTCGACCCGCCGCTGCGTCGAGCGGATGCCGCCCATCGTCTGCGGCTCGGTCACGTTTCTGATTTCGAAAGGGACCTTCGTGTGGTTGCCGCAGATCACGAACAGCCGCGTGCCGTCGGGCGAGAGCAGGATGTTGTGCGGGCCGTGCTCGCCACCGCCCTCGAACGCACGCAGTTTTTCCACGGTGTCGAGCGTGTCGTCGGCATCGGTGTCGGTGACCCGATAGAGCCCGCTGCCGGGGCCGCCGTTGCACACGACGTAGAGCGAGTCGAAGGCCCAGAGGAGGCCTTGCGCGCCGGTGAGCGGCACCGGGATTTTTTCGACGAGCGTTTCACCGGAGCCGGCGAGCGGAGCCGGCGTGATCCGCACGAGGCCTTTGTCGCCCTGGTCGCTGGCAATGAGCCTGCCCTGGGGATCGGTCGCGAGGCAGACCCACGAGCCGAGCTCCTCCTTCGGCACGACGAACAGCCGCTCCACCCTGAAGCCATCCGGGACGGAAAAGGGGGAGGAGGTCGCCTGCACGCCATCCTTGGCCAGCACGTCGCCCCACGGGCCCTTGCCCGGGCCGGCGACGACCTTGACGGCGACGGGGTTCGGCGGCGAGAGCGTGTCGAACGCCGACCACGACCGGTCGCTCTCCATCACGCGCACTCCGCCGTCTGGATCGGTGAGCACGAGGCGACAGGAGAAGCCCGCCAGGCCGCCGGCATTCCGCACGATGGCGACGAGTTCGTTGTCGCCTTCGCGGAGGTGTTTGGTGACGTCGATCGCGATGGGTGCTTCCCAGGTGTCGCTGGTCGCCACCTCGGCGCCGTTGACCGAGAGCTTCATCGCGTTGTCGCACGTGGCCACGAGGACCGCAGTCTTGGCGCCGCCCTGGAAGGCCTTCGTGAGCCGGTATTCGCGGTTCTCGTCAGGGCCCCAGATCCAGGCCGCCAGTGCGGCCGCAGGGCCGTCGCTCGCGGTTCTCGTGGCGTCGCTCGCCAGCGGCATCCGCTCGGCCGGCTGCCGCCACGGCCCGGGTTCATCCGGCCTGGGTTTATCGACGGCTGCGCTGGCCAGCGGGCCAAAGACCAGGCCAGCGAGGCAGACAATCGCCGAGATTTCGGGCCACGAGGGGCCACGCGCGTGCGGCGGCATCGAGCATTCTCCGGGGAATTCCGGCAGTATACGCTGCCCGACGCCGGCACGCCGAGACCGGGAATCCCCGCTCCGCGATCCCGCCCCGGGTGCGGGCGGCCATCCGGCGGCCGGGGGCCTTTCCCGACGCGAAACCCGGAGCTCCGAAACCTGGTGCGGAGTATGCCGTTGAATCGGTATGCCCTGCCGGGAGAGCGATCGTTTGGTAGCCCACACTTCGAAAGGAGATTTCTCGATGTTGCGTTTCCCCGTGGTTTGTGTCGTGGCGGTGTTCGCGGCGGCTTTGGGCTGCATCGCTCCGGCCTTGTCGGCCGAGGGTGAGAAGAAGGCTCCGAACCCCGAAAAGGTGTTCGCCAAGAAGGATGCCAACAGTGACGGGTCGCTGACGCTCGACGAGTTCAAGACCGGCCTCAAAGACAAGGCCCTCGAGAACGCCGACAGGCGATTCAAAAAGATGGACGGCGACGGCGACGGCAAGCTGTCGCTCGAGGAGTTCAAGGCTGGCATGCCGGCAAAGAAAGAGTAAGAGCTTCTAACGAAATGGGACTCAAAGGAAGTAGCTGGTCACGATGATGCATCCCAAAGCCATGAAAGCCTCGTGGATGTCGGCGCGTCGTTCGGCCCGCACCCGAAGCCTTCGCAGCTGGTGGAGCCAGCTCACGGAACGCTCGACGACCCAACGAGTAGTTCCCAAGCCACTACCATGCTCGGTGTTCCGCTTCGCAGTGACGGGTGTGATGCCGCGCTCTTGGAGCATGGCTCGATGACGCTTGGAGTCGTACGCCCGGTCGCCCTGAACTCGCTCCGGCCTGCGGCGCGGTCTTCCCGGCTTGCCACGCACGGCCGGTATCGCATCCACCAGCGGGATCATCTGGGTAACGTCGTGTTCGTTGGCGCCAGTCAGCGTGGCCGCGAGCGGAATCCCGTTCGCGTCGGTCGCAATGTGGTGCTTGCTCCCCTTTCGCCCGCGATCTGTGGGATTGCGACCCGTTTTTTTCCCCCGTGCAAAGCACGGATCGAGGACGAGTCGACGACGACTCGTGACCAGTCGATCTTGTCGGCGCCCTGCAAGCGGGCCAGCAAGGTCTCGTGCACCTTCTTCCACACTCCCTGCTTTTGCCATGCTTCGAGCCGCCGCCACGCCGTCATGCCGGAGCCCCAGCCCAGTTCCTGCGGCAGATATTCCCACGGGATTCCCGTCCGCAGAACGAAAAGAATCGCCGAAAGCGCTTTGCGATTGTCGATCGGTTTGCGGCCGGGATGTCGGAACCGACGCTTCTTGACGGGGAGCAACGGTTCGATGATTTCCCATAACTCGTCACTGATCAGCGGCTTTGCCATGACTGCACCTCCTTGTGCAGTCGTGACGGTAGAAAATTGACTGGCGTCGTCCTAGGCCATTTCGTTAGAAGCTCTAAGCACATCCCCCGGCAGGTCGCCCACCTCCACGTAGTCCACCTGCACGGTGTCGCCCGGCGCGAGGCCGCCCGCCGGCTGGATCGAGAGGTCGCGGAGCGCGTCGCGCCACCACACCTCGAGGCCCACGTCGAGGCGATAGGTGTGCCACTGCCCGTCCGCGGCGACCTGGGCGGCGGGGATCGTGAACGAGCGGTCGGCCGCGAAGCCCGGGTGGGTGTCGGTGCCGAACTGGAACACGAAGTCCTGTGAAAAACCACGCGGCAGCTTGAGCCGCGTCTGCACGAAATCGAAATAGCCCCGGTCGAGATCCGGGCCCGCGGCGATGTTCGGGCGCGCGATCTTGACCGCACCCCCGCCCGCGGGTGCTGCCACCGTGAGCACGCCCGCCGCCACTTCGGCGCCGGCTGCCGGCGTGGCCGTCCAGCCATCGACCTTGCCAGCGGTATTCCACTCGCCGAGCACGGCGGAGGAGACCAGCCGCAGGCCATCGGCGGGATCGACGACGGTGGTGGCGAGAAGCGCACGTGGCTCGAGGGTCTCGAGCACGAGGCGATCGCGGGCGATTTTCCGGACCATTCTTGAAGTACAGCACAGCCAATGGCACTTCCGCAAGCATCGCCCGGCTGATGAGCGGCTCGTGAGTCGCGTGCTCCTGTCTCCCGGCCCGCACCAGGCCTTTCCCAGCCCGCCTGCGTTCCCCCTCCGAAGCGGTGGTTTACCGGCTTGTGCGCAAAGTCTCTCCGAGTCGGGCCGCCCGGCGGCTGTGTCGGGACCTGGCGGCGGCGGTGCTGCTGCACGCGGGCTGAGCCATCCTGGCCTACGCCCGCGTGCGAACCTCTGGTTCGAAGTGGGCCGGCTGCGCGCCGTTGCCGACGACGCTGGCCTCAGAGACGTTGTTGATGGTGGGCAGGTCGAGGAACGTCGGCGTCTCGCCGTACCGGACAGCCATGGCCGGCCAAAGCCACAGCCCGTCGGGCCGCGGTGGCGGCATCGGGCTTCGTCCGGCAAGCCGCGTCTCATGAGCAGAACAGCGTTGCCGCACGGGAGAGCGGAGTAGTCCCTGACACGAGGCACTGCCGGCGGAGCGACCGGTGGATATTCAACGGACCCGAGCCGGATCGGGCCTGAGCCAGCCTGCAGGGGCTTGCGAGACGAAAACCGATGTTGTTGTTCTCGTTCGACGGGTCGTTCTCGTTGCGGCTGGACGACGACACGTTGAACGCGTTGGTGTCCAGTTGCCGCCCCGCAGCCGCACGCGGCCATCGGCAAACACGGCATACCCCACGAAGTCCACGCCGTCGCGGGCGCGCACGAGCCGGTATTTGTCGGGGTGAATGTCGAGTTCAAGCGCTCCCAAGCGGTCCCGCAGTTGGTGCCCGATCGTGGAAACGAGCACCCGGTGGCTCACCGACGGAAAATACTGCCGGATGTCGCAGCACAGTGCCCACGGATGCTGTCGGGCCAGCGTTGCCGCCCGACGGACTGCTCGGCCCATTCATCTCGCCTGTTCCACGACCTGCCAGCATGGCAGACCGCAAAAAATAACGCGAAGCATCGCCGCCGCTCAGAGCGACGCCCCGGCGGAAAGAAAACCTCCTGCCGGGGCACCGTCGAATGCCGCTTCATCCCTCGTGCAAAGGGATAAAGGCCAAAGGGACAGGGGTTACCGTGCCCGGCGACGCCGGTAGGTTCCCCAGCCCGCACAGGCAATTCCGGCCAAACCCATCGCCCACGTCGAGGGCTCGGGCACCGCAGCCGGACTTGCGAGACTTGCGAGACGAAAACCGGTGTTGCGGTACTCGTTCGACGGCGAATCCGATTGGCTCCAGTACGAGTTCAAGAAGGTATCGTTTTTGTCCCAGGCGCCGCCCCGCAGCCCACGATACAAGCCGGCAGATCCATCCAGATCGTTCCACTGAAACACGTTTCCGCTCTGGTCGAAAGTACCGTAGAAACTCTTGCTGTTCGTGAACGCACCGACGTCCGTGAGGTAGTTCAGGTCGGCAATCCACTGATCGTCGCCCTGCGGCACAGAGTACCCATTACTAACGTCATAGTAGTTCGCCTGATTCGTACCGTCGCTGATCGTGTTCCCCGGGGCCGAGTCGCTCCGCGTAGCATACGCGTAGTACCCCCCCGTACCAAAGTTGAGGTCCGGCGAGTAATACGCAGCCTTGTACCACTCGTTCTCCGTCGGAATGTAGAACGTCGCACCCGAGTTCTTCGCCGGTGCGGTGCCGCTCGTCGCCCCGTTGAGCGTATAGGCACCGATCTCCGTGCTCGCCTGGCCTGCTGTACCTGAAAGTTGACCGTTGTGCATCCAGTTGGCGAACCGGGCCGCGTCGAACCACGAGACGTACGTGATCGGCTTGTTGCCGGTGCTGCCGCCCATGTCGGTCTTCACGTTGTAGTTGTACGACCCGCTCGAACCCGTTCGCTCGATGCCGGCGATGGTGCGGTTGTTCGCCATTTGCGTGTTGTAGAGCGAGTATGGGTCGCTCTTGGCAACGGCGTTCAGAAAATCCGTGTACTGCTGGATCGTCACATCGTACTTGGCGATCTGGTACGAGTAGTTGACTTTGCCGTACCTTTCCGTGGCTATGTCATTGGCGTTCCCGGGATTTCCCACCGTCACCCAGTCGATCGTGACGGCGTGGGCGGAAATGTGTGACACCGCCATTGCAACCAGCGCGACGGCCACGGTGATGAGCGAATTGAATCGCATGCACAACAACTTCATGAGCGTGCCTTTCGGAGACTGAACGTCGGGGGAGATTTCGGAACGGGGCGTCTCTGCCGCGTCTCTGCCGCCGCCTATCTTGACTTGTTATAGCCCCGCCCCCCCGATTGCAAGCAAACCCGCTTTTCCTCGCCAAGATTTCACAATCCCCGGCTCATGGCAGATCCTTCTCCGCCTCCCGCAGCTGTTGGATAGCCCGCTTGATCCGCCTGCGGAGTGTCCGCCGGTCTTGGATCTCCTTTGAGATCGCCCGGTGGATCGCCACCGAGAAGTCCGCACTGACGCCCGCCCAAGGATAGTCCGGTCAATGGCACTTCCGCAAGCGTTGCCCGACGCATGAGCGGCTCGTGACCGGGTTGCTCCCGCATTCCAAGGCTGCCCTGGCCCGGAAAGCGGCGCCCTGGATCGGCCGCTTTCCCCCTGAAGCGGCGTTTTCTCGCGTCGGCGCGGAGTCTCTCCGAGTCCGGCGGCCTCGGGGCTTTGTCGTGACCCGGCGTCCGGCGGCGGTCAGAGGCTGTGGATGTCGATCGCGGGCAGCTCGTCGGGCGACGATTGGAAAACGTCGCGGTCGTCGTGGACCTGGACGAGCTCACCCCAGTCGGTGGGCGGCCCGCGAGCGGGAGAGATGGGCGGCGGTGCTGCTTTACGCGGGCAATGCCATCGTGGCCAGTGCCCGCTTGCGAACCTCCGGTTCGAAGGGAGCCGGCTCCTGCCGACCGTCTCCCCCGGCTCGGTGATGAACGAGATGAGCCGGATGTCGCCGCCACACGCCGGACACTCGAGCGGAAACTCCTCCCCCACCCGCGCCATCAGCTTGGCCCACGCAATCCGGGATGTGTCGTGGGAACGAGGCGTTGCATGGGTGCCGCAGCAATCATCGTGCCCGGCGTGGGCGTGCCCGCCGGTCGCGGCATCCCGCTGCTTGCCGACGTTCCCGACCGCCAGAGCGGTGACGGCCGGCCGCAGCGGGTGGTTCGGCGCAAACACCCCATGATACCGGTGACGGCCGCGTGCAGATGGGCGTGGCGGTTGAGGCCGGAGCCGAAGCGGTGGAGGAAGGAGACGGCGCCGAGCCGTGGGCGGGTGGATGACGGCGCGGCCTGCT
>Ga0214923_10003105_pt1 | contig 21186 bp, 15 predicted proteins | sample LL1510_MetaG_FD_177993 | JGI IMG/M metagenome (GOLD analysis project Ga0214923, IMG submission 177993) | Freshwater microbial communities from Lake Lanier, Atlanta, Georgia, United States - LL-1510 | ecosystem: Environmental > Aquatic > Freshwater > Lake | place: USA: Georgia | collected...
TTGTTTTCAGAAGGATTAACATTCTTCTTAACGGACACAACAGTATATTTAGTGCTGTAATATAAGATTTTATCATCGGTTAAAGCATAGAGTGGATCGAATGTTTTGTAAACGTAGAAAGTAGGTTTTTCTTGTTGAATTTGACCTGACATATTAATTATATTATTTAAAAAGAAAAAAATATTTATAATTTTAAAATAATAGGCTTATATTATAAATCATCATTTTCTATAATAGTATCAAGTTTTTTATTAAATTTAATATTATAATTCAAATCAAATTTTAGATCATGAATAATTAAATTAAGATCTATAACATTTTTTAAAAGAATATTTTTATTATCATCATTATATAAGTAATTATTTACAAAAATATTATAAAGCGATTTAAATTCGTTATCATTATTTACTTTATTTAATAATTTATTTTTAAGCTTATCATATTTTTTTTTATATTTAAAATATTTTGATTCATAATTTGTCATTATAATAAAATTATATTAATATAAAAATATTTTCTTTCAAAATAAATATATTATATATATATATAAATTATATATGAGTAATATTCAAAATCCCAACTCAACATTTAATGCTTCAATGTCAGGGTCTATACAAGGAATAAATACCAATTCAATAATTTCAGGAACTACATTACCAACTTCATCATCAAGTAATTCACCTACTGATTGTAATATATTTCCTGTTGGAACTACTATTGATCCATCAAATTATATGTATGACGGACAAACAGTATTAATGGTTAATAGCACATTAAATCAAAATATTAATACAGCACAAGCTAAATATTACGATCCTACTACTTCTACGACATCAGATTGGAATTTTGATATGCAAAGCAAAAATATTGTAAATGGTGTATATAGTTATTCTTCATTATTAGATAATGAGGTTGATTTATATACAAATTTATTACCAACTAATACTACACCTCCAACAGGAAAATATTCTCTTGATATAACTAATGGAACAAGCTCACAAGCTTTATTTTTTAGTTTAACATCTCAGCCATATACTAATACCTCTCCATCACCACCTACACCAAATACACCAACTATTGCTAATATTACTCCAGGTTATGGTAACAACAACAGTGATAATTTCTTATTTACTTCAAATTATTATATTCAACAAAAGAGTGAAATATTAATAATTCAATTAATTTTTACTGTTTCTAATACTGGTTCAACAAATATTAATTCATCTCAAACTAATTATTCTTATCCAACACTTAGTGTTATTATTAAAAATAAAGTTATTACTAAGGATGTTATTGCGAGTATGTCATCTAATTCAAGTTTTAATAATTCTAAAATTAAAACCTATACTGCTGGAGCTATTCCACTTCAATATTTAAGCAATGGCTCAACATTTTCTCCTACTAATTTTAGCTATTATTTATTTAATAATGTTCCTATTGTTATTGCCCCTGGTTATAATAAAGTATATGCCACAATGCCTGTAATTTATGTTCCTCCTTATGTTAGTTCAAATATTTATTATGGAGAAAGCTTGAAAGGTTCTACAAGTGCATCTCCTACAACTACTGGTGGATTTTATATTGATGCTTCTGGAACTATGCGTGTTGATACTTCATTATCAGGTATAGCTCAATTATCTGATTTATCTGATGTTAATAGAACTAATTTTGGTCATTTTGTTGTTGGTGTTTCTTATTCAAGTGATTATCAAAAATATTCACCATATACTACAATTCAAGCTGAAGTTCAAATTAAGAATATTTGGAGATCTCCAATTTCAATATACAATAGTTATGCATCATATTCCGTAATTGATATGGCAACTAGACAAGTTGTAGTTTTATTTGGTAAGAGTATTAATGGTGGAACTTTCTTAGTTACTAATACGGGAACACCTATAAGTTTAGTTGATAGTTATGCAGTAACATCTTTAAGAAATTTTATGTCTATAATGAGAGCTGTATTAAATGAATTTGATAATAGTACATCATTAGTTGATTATTTTATTAATCCAAATGTAATTAATCAGGTTAATAATTTAGGAAATTACAATATCCAAGCCTTAATTCCTCAACCATTACTAGAAGGTTCAATAAGTAATCCTATATTTAGTAATGGATGTCCTGCGATGTATTATTTATTTTTAAGCAGTAAAAATACTGTTAATTTAAGTATTGATCCTTCAGAACAAGTAGTATTTAGTAGTAGTATTAATAATCCATATTTAGGAATTACAAATAGTGTATTATGTGCTGGAGGAAATTGTAAATATGGTAATGCGAGTTTCAATACATTAGCAACTGTCAATAATCAAGTATTTGGAAATGCTTTATATGCAGGAATACAATTAGTAAATAACGTGCCATACAGTATATTAGTAATTTTACCAGAAGCAATGTTTAATTATCCAGCTAATGTTGGAACTAATAGTTTAAATATATTTTCAACAAATACTTCTATATATTATTTAGCAACATCAGCATCATCATCAACACAATTTACTACTTCAACAACCATTGTAAGTAATAAATCTTCTAATCCAACATTTATTGTTGTGCCTAATCAAGGTATTTCTAAATTAGTAATAAGTGTTAGCAATAATAATTTAGTTATTTAATCAAAATTTAACAATTTCTAATAAATCTTTAATTGAATAATCCTCATTATTTTTAATATCATTTGGTATTAAAGATTTTAATTTATTTATAAAAATTTTATGTTTTATTGTTATAATTGTTTTAAATTTTATTATTTGTTTTAAGGTTATATGTAAAACAGTATTTCCAAAATTATCTATATCAGAAAAATTTATATTTCTATCTTCTAATAATTGTATTATTTTAATTATATCATCATCTTTTATTCCAAAATATAATCTATGAACAGCTGTTTGTCCCCATTTATCTTTAATATTAGTATCAGAACCATAATCTAATAAAATTTTAATTATTTCATAATTACAAAGAAACATTGCAATATGTAAAGGTGTATCCCCATCTTTATCTTGTATATTTATATTATTTTTATTATTTTTTAATTCATTAATTAAATCTTTTTTTTGATTATTTACTACTAATGTAAATAATAATGGATTAAATAAAGGTAATTTATTATTATCAATATTTATAGGATTTTGATAATAATTATCACTAGTCATATTTATTAATTTAAGATTATTATTAATTCTCATATTTGTATTATCTTTCATACTTATTTTATCTAAAGTTAGATGATATAATATTTATTTATGTGGTGTAAAGACTAAAAAATTGATTTTTACAGTATATATTTGTAAATATATATAGAAACACATGAATCTTGGAGAATCAGCATCAATTTCAAATAAAAAGGAAAATGAATTAATCAAAAAAAAAGACCCAATGAGATCAGGTATCCTTTGGTGGGCCTCTCAAAATTTCACTTGCCAGGAGATGTTAGAAAAATGGTATCCAAAATGGGACGATCCTAGATCTAGTTCTACAAATTATAGACATATATTATATTATCTATCTAGATATTCAAGATATGATATGTTAGATATTCTTATAACTAGAGATCCTAAATTAAATTTAAAAGTATCTTATGATGGTGAATTATTACCATTAAATGCTGCTGTTTGGACAAATAAAAGAGAACATATAGAAATAATTAGAACTATAGATATTTTATTAACTAAATATAAATTACAAATTTTTGCTACAGCTAATGATACAGATTTTAGCAATGAAACTATATTTGAAGCTTTATTTTCTACTCATAATCCAATTTTACCTGATGTTAGAAGAGAAATATGGGAATGGTTAGTAAATCTTCCTGAAGAATTTTTTCCTTTTCAAGAATTTTTAAATAAAATTACTGAAAAAACCTTTGAAAAATTACAACCTAAATTAATTTTTATGTTACATAGAAATTATATTTTTATTCAAAATAATGAAGAATCAATTAAAATTATAAAACAATTATTTCGTCAATTTATGAGTATAAAATTACCTAAAATAGAATATAATAATTTTATTAGTATTATTATTAGATTACTTTTCCCATCAGAACCGGTTCCTACTTTGCAATTATATTTACCTGTTATAAATTTATTGGAAAGTAGAGATATCATTATTAAAACTATAATTGATAATGCTGATATGCTTATTAATGAAGAATATATCAATTCTTTTAAAAAAGATAATTCTATAGTTGAAAATGATTATAAAATATTATCTTATCGTATATTATTAACTGTTCTTGGTGATTGTTATAAAATAGGGATTATGAAAGATTATATTATGGCTTATTTATTGTCTAATATTAATTCTAATAATAAATTTGTAAAATTATGGATAAATAGAGCTATAGTTCATTTTTTAATTCAATCAGAATTCAATATTAAAACAAATAATCCAATTGAAAAAAGTTTTATTTCAAGCTGTATTAACAAATGTTTAATTGGAAAATCTACAAAAGATAAGACTGAATTTAGTGCTGCTTTTAAGATTTTACTTAAATCAAATACAATGCCTTCAGAAGCTGATATTCTTAAATTTTTAGATGATAAAGAAAATGTTTTTGATAATAATGAAAGTAAATCTTCTATAAAAAAAAATGAAGCTGAAATTATAAAAGTTATAGATGATACAATAATAATATCTAATATAACAAATAGAATTAATAAACTACATAAAGATGATTTAGAAAATTATAAAGATGATTTCAAAGAAATTCTTACAAAATCATCTATGACAGATAGAGAAAAATGTATAGCTATTTTAAATGGATTATATGATTTAAATCTAAAAACTTGTACTTTAATTAAAGATTTTGTAATCTTTTTAGAACAAAATATTAATTCATTTAAATTATTATTCCAAACTATTATAATGGATAAAATGGATGAAATAGAAGATATTGAAATTGATAATCCTTCAATTATAGAAATAATTAAATTATTTATCTAATACCAAAAAGGTTTTTTTATAAAAAATAAAATTAAAAATATATCTTTATAATTGTCATTATATATGTTGTAAGTATTTGTTATATATATATTTTCATCAATATCTACCATCAAAACTTCATTATTATCACTTTTAATAACTATATATAAATTTTTATAATCATCATCTATAGTATAAATATTCATTAACATTTCATAATCATCCTTATATTTATCATTTTTAATAAGATATTTAATATCAAAAATAGTTTTAGGTTCTATTTTTATACAATATGAATAAACAATATTTGGAAGTAAATAATTACATGTATTTATATCATTAGTTATATCAATATAATCTTCATCTAACATATTTTTATATTTTAATAATTTTTTTCTAAAAATATTTAAATTTTTATGATAATTAAATCTATCTGAATTATATTTTATTTTTATAATTTTATTTTCACCTCCATAAAATATAATTAATATTACTAAAATTAAAAATATTAGTATATTATAAATCATAATTATAGTTGTTATATAAAATAAAATTTATTTGTAATTTTCTAATATTATAATATTTTTATTTGTTATTTCACATGTATAATTATTTATTATATTTATTGATACAAATAAAAATATTATAATTAATATGTATTGTACTAAATAATTATTTCTTATAAATTCCATTATATTATTAATTATGAAAAATATTTATGATAAAGGCAATATTAATTATATAAATTATTAGGATTTAATATATTGTATTGTGAATAATAAGGAGCAAACATATTTGGAACTAAAGCCATATTTAGTGGATAATACATTCTATATGGTGAATAAATAGGAAATAGAACTGGTTGTTGTATATATGGATTTACATATCCATTATTATAAATATTATGAAAATCTTCTTTATTTATGCAATTATTACAAATTATTAAAATAATCGCAACAAGTATTACTAATATAATTATATCCATATAATTATATCATACATAAAAAACTTATTAGTTTTATTTATTTTTTAACTGAATATATTTATTTTTATATTTTAAATATTTTTTAAAGAATATATCAGAACCACCAAAAATTGGTAAAATAATTTTATGTCTAAAATATGGTGTTAAATTACAAATTATATCTTGATTTTTTGGTGTATTAAAAAATCTTTCTGAATTTGATTTTATAATTTCTTTATGATTATTATAAAAATTATATATTTTATCATTTAAAATAATATTTTTTTTTATTAAAAATATTAAAATTTTTATGTATATAATATTATTATCATCTAATAAAAAACAATCTAACTCATCATCAGTAAAATTATTATTAATTATTTTAATAAATATATTATTTTTTTTTAAATTTTTTATTTGTTCTAAATTAATGATATCTTTATTAATATTAATTTTAATAAGATTTAAATCTAATAAAATAAAATCATTATATAAAAAAGTTGTTAAGTATCTAGGGGCTACTAAAAATTTTCCAAAGTTAAAATAAATAAATATTAAATCAGTTTCATTAATATTTTTATTATTATAAGAATATAATGAAATAAAACTATCATTATTACTTTTAAAAATATTAGGTAAAAATGATATATTATCATCAATTTTAAATGTATAATCATCAAAATTATTTGATGTTATTTTTTTTATAAAATCATAATTTTTAAAATTTGTAAAGTTAAATAAAAATAAATCATTATAATCTAATAAAATATCATATATATTTTGCTCACTTTTTTTTTCCGTTTCTTTATCTAATTGTGTTTCTATATTATCCATATTTACTTTATAAATCATATTTTTTATATCATTAATATCTAATTCATATGAACATAAATCAATTCTACTAATATCTAGATCTTTAAAAATTAATTGAAGTGGATTCACTGATAATTTATCATCCAAAAAATAATGAAATAAATCTTCTTTGTGGTTTTTAATTCTACCCGCTAATCCTTCTAAAACTATTTGTTGTTTTCTAAAATCTGACTTTAATGCTTGAATATTTAAATTTTTTTGTTGTTTATATATTAATTCTTTTTGATTATCTCTAAATTTTTTTAATAATTGTGTAGTGTTATCAATATCATCATTAAAATTATATAAAATAAAAGATATTGTGTGTCCTATATTTAATTTTCGTAATCTATACATGGATTGCGCAACCTCTGTATAAGTTGAATATTTATCTTCTATGCATAATCCTTTTAATATTGGATAATTATCTTGTTTTATATCAATACCTACTGTGTGTGCTTGATCGTAATAGAAAAATGGATTTACATAATTATTGTATTCATTATATTTTCCTAAATTATTATTGATTATTATCATTTTATTGTCATTTTCATCAATAAATATTATATCTCTATGTAATAAGGTATTAATTTTTAATGCTACTTCACTATTTGTTATATCTTTAAAATATCCACAAACGTCAATTATTGCATCATAAATATCAAGAAAACATTCTTCTAAAATATTTTTAATATTATTTCTATTAATTACTGAATTTAAAATAGCATATTCTACATTAGTACTTTCATCTTCATCTTCATATAAACAATTTTTATTAAAAGTATATTGAGAATATAGAATAGGTAAATTCATATCTACTGTACCTGAATAACTAATTTTAAATATATTATCCATATTAATTATATCAACAAATGAAGTATTGAACTGAAATTTAGGTAATAATAAATTATCAAATATTTTTTTATCAATTTTTTCTAATAATAATTTATTATATTCTGTATTTTGAAATAAACTTTCATTTATTTTTTCAATTGTTAATTTAAATTCATCTATGTCAAGATTAAATAATGATTTATGAAAATTATTAATCTTGATAAAATTAAATATATTATTATCAATTTTACTTTTATTAATTATTATATAATAATAGTATGTTAAAAATATTGTTAAAATAATTGATGAAAATGATGATTTTTCTATTGGTTTATCTTTATTTCTATAAGGTATAGCATATAATTTATTTTTATCAATGCCCCAATTAATATTTAATTTTAATGTATCATTGTTAATTTGATTAATTATAGATATTATATTTTTAATAAATATATCTTTATTTTTTATAATTTTATCATCAATTAATAGTAATTCAATATCACATTCTGAAATATTTATTTTATTTTTTAATTTTTCTTCAAAATTAATAATAATATTTTTTATAATTATGCCAATATTTTTAACATTTATATTTTTTTCAAAAATTATATTATATTCACTTTTTAAAGGAGAAATTAAACTATCAAATTCGTCAATTAAAAATACACAACCCCTATCTAAATTTATATGATTTAATAAATAATAATATTTTATTTCGTCTTCAGAAAAAATATTAATATTATATATCTCAAAAATATTTAAATAATCATTTATAGTATCTTCTGTTTGTTTAACTAAATGTTTTGGAACTATAATATATATTTCTTTATGATGAATAATACTAAAATATAATGCTAATAATGGTGTAATAATCGCTGATTTACCTTTACCCATCATAAAATGATGTAATGGATAATTATTTTTACAATTTTTTTCTTTAATTTCTTCATCAATATTATCAATATTACCTTCAACAGGAAATAAATAATCTCCTCCTTTTAAAGACATTCTATTTTTATAATCATCATAAGATTTAAGCATAAGATTATATCTTTGATTTTGTTCATTTAATATTTCATTACCACTAATTAATTCAAATAATAATTCAAATTTATAATTAAGTGATTTTTTTTTAATATCAAATAAAAATTTATAATTCTTTATAAGAGAACATAAAATTCTTTCATTATCAATATTTATTAAAATCTTATCAATAAAATTATATATTTTAACTTGTAATAAGTATCTTTGTAATTCTTTAAAGTCTTTCAATAATGCATTTAAATTTGTTGATTTTATTTTTTTAGTAAAATTATTAAATTCTAAATTTAATCTTTTTTTATATCTTTGTAATTTATTTTCCCAATAACATTTATTGTTTTCTTTAATTTTACAATTACTAATTTTAAATAATAATTTTTGTAATGATATAGTTGTATATTTTTTTTCTTCTAGATTTATTTCAAATAATGGTGGTTCGTCATCTATATCTTTTTTTAATAAATTAAAATCTTCTAATTCATAATTAATTTGTTGTTTAATTATATTTTTTTTATCAAAATGACATAAATGTTCATATATATTTTTAGAACAACTATATCCAGTATTATCTTGATTACAATTTCTAAAATTAATATACAAAATATTATAATTATTGACTTGAAAATCTAGACATAATTTATTCCATAAATTAAAATTATCAGATTTATTATCAAATTTATTAAGAAAAAATTGTGTATTTGGATTAATTTCAAATGTATATACACCAGAATAAATTTTTTGTTCGCCTAATAAATAAGTTTTATTCATAGATGGATTTATAAAAGTTTTTTTAACTAAAAATGAAACATTATAAATATTATTTTTTTTATAAATAAAATAATGACCTGTAATTGGAATTAAATATTTAAATGGTAAAATAATATCTTTAAATTTTATTACTTCATTATCGTTAATAAATATTTTATTAAATTTTAAACCATAAAAAATACCATTATCATAATTATAAATGCATTCATATTTTATAATATTTTCATAATAAATTTGATATATATAAATAATTGTATTTTCTTTTATTTCAGAAACTAAAATGTCAATATCATCACCAAATAAATTATATAAAAATAGTGAATTACTATATTTATTATATTGTGTTCCACATATATAATGTTTATCATCAATATAATTATAGTCAGGTATTAATTCAAATTTATTAATATTATAAATTTTTTTTTTATTTTTACTTATATAATCAACAAAATTATCAATATTATCAAATTGATAAAATAATAAACTTAATTTTTCCAATATTTCATTTTTAATTGATTCTGAATAAGATATTAATATTGCTAAATTCTCTCTATAAAATCCTGGATAATCATATATTAAAATTATTAATTTTTCAGCTGTATTAGTATTTTTTTGATTATTATTTCTTTTTTCTAAAAAATATATTTGACTAAAATATATTATTAATTTTTCTTTTATATCTTGTCTTTTATTTATTCTTCCAATATTATAAATTAAAAATTCATTTGTTATATTATTTGGATTATCATAAAGGTAGTTTTCAAAATTTAAATAATCATCTATGATATTGTAAAAATTTTCATATGTTAAAAATAAATTTTTATTTTCAATTAAATATGTATTATTTACTAAATAAATATCTATAGGAAGATTAATTTCATAATATTTTAATTTAAATTCTAATATATTAGAATTAGTAGTTTCTAATAATGGTATAATTATTATATTAATTAACATATCATAATTTTCTTTTATTGGAATAATATTTTCTAAAATATAACTTATTAATATTAATCTAATATATAATATACAACAATCAAATAAATCATTTTTGTTTTCTTCAATATCTAATATAAAATCTCCACAATAATATTCTTTGTATATATAATTAATATATTGAATCATTGGTATAAAATAAAAAACATATGATGGACAATATTTACTTACATCTAAACTATATGTTTTTTTAAATTGAGAGATATAATATAAAATTTTTTCTAAATTTTCTGAAAATTTTATAAGAATATCTTGTTTAATTAAACTTTTTAATGATTGCAAATCTATATTAAAATTTTTTTTAAATAAAAAATTTCCTTTTCTCTGTTCTAAATATAAATTGTAGGCATCTAAGAAGAATATATTTATTGGTTTTTGAATCTTATCTATAATATAAATAAATTCTTGTATATTAATATTTTTAAAATCATAATTTTCTAATATTGTTTTATTTATACTTACTATTTCATTATTTATTGAATTTATTTTAAAATATATTGGATTTCTATATATTATATCTTGTGATTCATATAATATATCTTTATCAATAACATTAATTTCAATTAATTTACTACATAATTTTTTCATATATAAAATATCACCATTTACAAATTCTTGATTAAAATTATTTAATTTAAAAACATTAGTTATATAAGAATAAAATTTTAAATTTATTGCGTTGATAAAATTTTTATATTGAGTAGAATCCAAAAAAATAATAATAAATAACATTAATGAATAATAAATAGCAAACCATGAACAAGAACTACTTAATTGATCAATTATATAAAAATTATCTTCTTCAAAATATAATATTATTTTTTCATAAAAAAAATCTACGATATTTATTTGTTCTTTTAAAAATTCTATTAGGTATTTATTGTATTTTGAATGATATACATTAATATCACTAATATTAAGTTCTTTGATATTTACAGGCGTGCAAAAAATATCTAAAAAATTTGCTATTAATTTGTAATATGTATCTGATATGATTAATTTATCATAAAATTTAAATATTGTATCTGCATATATAGGTAAATTATCAATATTATATGATTTATTATTATATAAAAAATTAATATTATAATTTATTGACTTTAAATAACATAAAAAATCAAAAAAAGATTTATTTATTGTTAAATCATCGTTTTTAAATTTATTATCATAGATATATTTATAAAAAAAACTTATAAAAAGAATCTTTTTTAATTTATTTATTCCATCAATAAAATTATTTTTATCTTGAATATTATCTGAAAGCACAATACCTTTTGTTAATTGATATAAAGTTTTATCATTTATTACTTTTGATGAACCATTATAATTTATGCCTGCGCCACTATTTAAAATAAAAAAATATAATTTATCATTCTTTGTAAATATAATTGAAGATGATAAGTGATTGTTAAATGATGTTGGGAAAATACAAAAATAGTTTCTAAAATAATTAAGAAATTCATCAGTATAATCTTGTTCTATTCTAAAATTTAATTCAAAATTTATTATTGTAAATTTATTGGTAACATTTTTAAAATTTAGTAAATAGTTAAAGGAAGTAGTTATTAAAGGAAATAAAAAATTTATATATTGATTATCTACTGGATTAATAATTCCAAAAGTAGATAAAGTATTAATCACTTTGTAACCTTCACCTCCAATATTACTTCCAATTAATCCATCTAAAAAATGATAATATACAGAAATATTATTTTCTATACTATTCTTAAACGAATAATCCATATTTATTTATACTATATAAATTTAATAATTAAAATTTTTTTATTCTGTTTTTATATATATATATGAATGAATTATATAAAAAAAAATACTTAAAATATAAACAAAAATATCTTTTATTAAAAGGTGGCGCTGGAACTTTTTATTTATATATTAATGGTATTGCAGAATATGTTGATGGTAGTGATATTTGGAATAATCATATAAAAAAGAGAATTTTAGATAAGATACTACCTCATTTTACACAAATTGAAATTAGATATTATGATCCCTTATTTTATGGAGAAAGAGAAATGTCCGCAATAGAAGTTCAAGAATATAGAGAATTAATTGAACGACCTACACCACAAGCTACAGTAAATACATATTTTCAAGAAAATATGCCTCCTTTAGATACTTTGCCTCCTATATTAAATAAAAATAATCATTTAATTTTAAATTTTGCTAATTTAGAATACAATAATATGTATGATAGATTTAATATATTATATTTAGGTTACTTATCATCAGATTCTCCATTATTTTTACATATTCCATATTTAACAATATTATCTGATGAACAAGTAAGAAGCCAATCAACGGGAGTAGCCAAACAAATAATATTATTTAATGATCAACTAATAAATCATAATTATGTTTCAAGTAATGTTGGTAGTTGGTATTTTATTACTTATTTCTATGAACAATTAAAAGAAAATTATAAAAGATATATAGATGGTGTTTTAAGAGCTAGTGCAGATGTTTTAACTAGACAAACAATAATTCAAATTATTGATTCTATATTTGAAAATTCTAATTTTTTGATAAAATTATATCTTATAATTTATAGGATGACATCAACAATATATCAACCTCCATTAGGGGATAGAATAGATAATAAGCCTGCTGTTGAAGAAATGCTTAAACAAAATTTGGATGCTATTTTTAGAAGAATTGATTTTTCAAAATTAAATCAATTTAATTTACCAAAAACTAAAGTTGTCTTACCACCAGAACCATTACCACCTTTCTTAAATATTGATTCTTTAGTAAGTACATATTCAGATATAAATCCAGAAGTATTAAAATTATTATGTCCATACATAATGCCAGTATCTACCACTACACCTGATAGATTTTTATCACTTTTAGTATCACCAGTTTATTGATAAATATAACAATTAATTTTTTGTAAAATATTATTTCATATTCAATTATTCATCAAATTATTAAGACATTTAGATAAAGAATCTTCATTTAACTTTATTTCTTCATTTATTTTTTCTAATTTATATTCTGTTTCTCTATATAAAATATTATTATTATCAACAATTTTTTTTAATTTATTTTCTAAATAACTCTTATTGTCATATAAATTACCTATTCTAATTTGAATACTATCAAAGTCGTTCGTTTTATATATATGTAGTTTCTTTTCTTCTATTTTCTTTTTTTTAATATTTTCTATTTTACATAATTTTTCTATATTATCTTTTTTTAATTCTTTAGTTCCATCATTTAATACACGAATATTATTTATCTTATTTTTAATAACATTGCCAATATTCTCTTCAATCGTATTTTTACAAAAAATTATGTTTTGAATTACATCTGTTTTTCCTGTTGCTCTATGTATTCTACCTAATACTTGTAATAAATCTTGTGCCGACCATGTTGGAGATATTAATGAAACTCTTGGATAATTTCCTATTGTATCATGTAGGGAAATACCTGAACCTCCACTTTGTATATTACAAATAATTATTCTTGATTTATCAGTGCAAAAATCTTCAATATTTTTTGATCGCTCTTCTACAGTTTGATTACCATATATAATACATTTAGTTCCTAGTTTTTTTGATAATTCAGTTATCGTATTCGTAAAATTAACAAATATTGCTACATTCTTTCCATCTTTTAGATAGTTAAATGTTAATTTAACTATCGTATCTATTTTGAAATTTTCTATTTTTTGTCTAATCTTTTGTATATTTCCTAAATTTTTTTTATCTGCTTGTGATTGTTCCATCATCTTATTTATTAAACCATATTCTCTTTCTATCTCAAAATAATTTTCCATATATATCCCATCAAAATTAATTTTATTATCTTTAAACATATTTTCTAAATCATCTACTCTCATTCTACTAGCATATTTTGGATATAATACATTATGGACTCCTAATAATGGATGTTTTGATTTTTTATTGCTATTTATTACATTATCTAACCAAAATAATCCATCATTAAATGATGTATATAATCTTAATACATAACCTAAAATCATAAAGTATAATGGTTTGTCAGCTATTGTTGCTGATAGTAATATTATATTTACTCCACAATCTGATAAATTTGTTAATATTTTGGCATTTATTGTATCCTTATTTTTACATTTATGTGCTTCATCATATATAAATAAATATGCCATTTTGTCAATATTAATAAAATTCCATTTAAAAGTTATATCATCATTATTATTCTTTTCTTGTTTTATAAAATGATGTTTTAATAATTGATTATATGTTGTTAAAATAAATTCATTATCATTATAATCAAAATAATGTAATACTTTTAACCATGTTGAAACAACTGATTTAGGACATACTATAAATGGTATTAAATTAAGTTTTTTACATAAATATATTGTTGTATAAGTTTTACCTGTACCCGTATCAGAAGCATCTAGGGCTCTTTTATGTAAAATTAAAGTATTATGTAAATTATTTACATGTTGTATTTGATATGGTAATAATTTATCTTCCATTTATATACTATAAATTCTTTTTTTTATATAAAAATAAATTTTGATAAGACAATCTCAACTTACAATGTAGGCAGAAATCTTAATTTTATGCCTTTACACTGTAAAGTTGCTGCATAGCCGAAAGATACTGAAGCATCCTTGTGTCAATCATAGGCGCAAAAATCTAAGAAAAAGATCTGTAATATGACTATCCCGAACTCTTTCACAATCGTTTTCAAATGATTGTTGAGAATTAACTGACTCAACACATGACTAAACAGATTTAGACATACTTTGATTTATATATATATAAATATAAGTTAAGAAGATTTGTAAATAAATATAGTTATATTATAAATTGATTGAAAACATGATATAAAAATTGATAAATATATAATAATATATATTTTATATATACATTTTAGATAATATGGATAATGAAAGATATTCTCGTCAATCATATACAATTGGTCAGGATGTTATGTTAAAATTATCACAATCAAAAATTTTGATTATAGGATATTCTACAGTTTCATTGGAAATTATTCGTAATTTATCATTATTAGGTATAAATACAATAGATATACATCATGATTTTAATTTAAATAAACTTGAAAGATATCAAAAAACTGGTTTATACTATGAAGCAGATAAAAAAATACCACTAGATGAATTAAGGAATCTAAATCCAACAATAAGTATAAATCATGTAAATGTATTAGATGAAGATAATGAAATTTGTGTTAAATTAATAAAAAAATATAACTTGATTATTTTAGTAAATTCTTCTTTTGAAGATGGTATTAATTTTAATAGAATTACACATAAATTTAATATTCCTATGATTATTGTTGGTAATTATGGCTTACTAAGTTATGTATTTAATGATTTTGGTGAGAATTTTACAATTAATGATGTTGATGGTGAAATTTATGAAAATTTAATTATTGATGAAATTGATGATAAAATTGTAAAGTTTAAAGATCCACATCAACTTGGTGATAAAGATGTTTTAATTATAACTTATACAGATGATACAATTATTGAACACATTGTTAAGAGAACTAAAACACCTTTTCTTATAGAATTACTAGAACCATCTAGACAAGATGTAAATGATTATAAAACTATAATAAAAAAGAAAATTACTACTGATATGAACTTTAAACCATTAAAACTTAGTTTAAGTAATATTGAATATGTTAGTAGTGATTTTTCATTACCAGAAAATCGTATTAAAGAACTTCATATTCTTCATAAAACTTTAAACAAGTATTTTGAAAATTTTAAAACAATACCTAGAACATGGAATCTTGTTGATTATGAAATATTTACTGGTCTTATTGATGATTATCAGTCTAAATCAACTGAATTTAAAAATTTAACAAAAAAATTCTGTTTTACTGCTAGAGGTGTTTTATTACCAATTATTTCTATTATAAGCGGTATTGCTTCTCAAGAAGTTCTTAAAGCACTTGGTAAAAAATATACTCCTATTAAACAATGGTATTATTTAGACTGTTTTGAACTAATTAGTGATAATGAATTAGAATTTGATGATTATTGTAATAGTAATTATAAAAGCAAAACTAAATATGAAGGTGCTGTAAATATACTTGGTAAAGATTTACTTGCTAAAATACAAAAAACAAAACCATTTGTTATTGGTGCTGGAGCTATTGGTTGTGAATTGATTAAATTATTGGGAATGCTGGGTTTAAAAAATATCTTCTTAACTGATATGGATAGTATTGAAAAATCAAATCTAAGTCGTCAATTCCTATTTAATGATAATGATATTCATAAATCTAAATCTAAAACTGCTGCATCTAAAATTAAATTGTTAAATAAAGATTGTGATACAATTGCTTTTGAAAATAAAGTATGTCCTGATACTGAAAATATCTTTAATGATGGTTTCTTCTCAAATATTGATATAATTCTAAATGCTCTTGATAATGTTGAAGCTAGATTATATGTAGATCAACAAGCAATTAAATATCTTAAACCTCTTATTGATTCAGGAACATTAGGAACTAAAGGAAATGTTCAGGTTGTTATACCACATATGACTGAATCTTATGGTTCTCAAAAAGATCCAGATGAGAAGAATGGTATTCCTATTTGCACAATTAAAAGCTTTCCATATAAACCTGAACATACGATTCAATGGAGCAGAGAATTATTTGAACAGGAATTTTCATTAATACCAACTTACATTAAAAAATTTAAAAATGATAACTCATTAGAGGCATCTAGCATAAATGAAAATGAATTTAGAAAGCTAAATGAAGGTGATATTAAAATAATGATTAAATTACTATACAAATATAATAATTTTAGATTGTGTGAAGAATCATTTATAGAAGTTTTAACAAATATATTTTATGAAAATTACATATATTCAATTAATGAATTATTAGAAAAACATAAAGATGATAAAGATATTACAGGTAAAAATTTACCATCTATCTTCAATTTTGATATTCTAAAAGATTATTACGAAGACTTTATGATATGTGGTTTTCAGATACTAAATCAAATTTTCAACACAAGCTTTGTATGTGATATTTCATTATTAAGAACTAAATCTATACTTCTTGATGTAAATTATACTCAAATTATGGATAAATATGATATTAATTTTATTAAAGATGTTATTTCTTCATTTAGAGATATTAGTATTAATAATTTGGAATTTGATAAAGATAATGATGATTTGAAACATGTTGATATGATTGTTCTGTTGAGTAATATGAGAAATAAACAATATAATATTAATATTGTTGATAAATATACTACTAGAAAAATTTCAGGAAATATTATACCAGCTCTAATTACAACAACTGCTATTGTGGCTGGATTTCAAATATTAGAATTTATTAAACTGGTTAAATATAATAAAACCAATACTAATAATTTAGATATTTACAAAAATAGATTTGTTAATACTAGTATTAATTATTGTGATGGCATTACTCCCTATACTCCAAAATATACTATTCTAAATAATAAAAAATTATCTTTATGGGACAGATTTACAGTAAATACACTTACAACATCTGACATGATTAGAGAAATTGAAAATTTTACTAAAGCAAAATTAGAATATCTAACTCAAGCAAATGAAGTTATTTACGATGGAGATACTATATTTAAAGAAAATATTGGTTCTAAAAATAATATTATGGCTCTTATTGGTGAAGAATTTATTCTTCCTATTTATATAACATAAAATAATTTTTATTATTTTATTATATATGACTTTTTATAATATAATTAAAAATAATAATTTATTCTATAAACTTTATAAAAATAAAAAATATAAAAATTCTTTACATCAAATTATACTTTATATAACTAAAATAATGGATACTAATTATGATACTATTATAAAAATATTAACAAAAAATAAAATTGATTCTTCTATTTATAATAATTTACATCATATCTATTGGTCTAAATATAGTAAAAATGGTAATGATATAAATAATAATTATATTAAAATTAGAGCTATAAAAAATGCTAATAAAATTAAAAGTATAATACCAAAAAATATAAATTTATACAATAAAGAAGTATTTGTGGATATTGGTTGTGGCGATGGTTCAATAACTAGCGAACTAGCTAAAATATATAAATTTAAAAAATCTATAGGTGTTGATGTTGAAAATTGGTTTGATACTTATACAAATAAAGATAAAAATATTGAATTGGTAATTACAGATGGTAAAACTATAAATATAAAAGATAATAGTGTAGATGTTATATTATGTAATCATGTTTTACATCATATAGAAAATTTAGATGATATGTTAAATGAGATAGCAAGAATAATTAAGAAAGATGGTATTTTAATTATAAAAGAACATAATTGTTATTATAAAGAATTATCCTATGTTATTGATATTTATCATGCACTGTATGAACTTGTATTTAAAAAAAAACAAAATGATAAATTTATAGATAATTATTATTCTAATTATTTAAGTGATAAAGAATTGTATGCTAAATTAAAAAAAAGAAATTTTGAAATAATAAATTATGTTTATGATGGTGGCTTACTTGCCAATTACTATGGCTTTTACCAACAACCATAGTTGTTGGCAGGAGCGAGAGTATCTTCTGTCACCATTGGTCCCAACACTAAGTAAGTTTGGTGCGTACGCAAACAATACGCAAACTGTGAGTCAAAATAGACTCGTCCTCTGCAGATGACGAAGACTGAATCATCTTCGTTCTCATCGTTGCCCTTATAACAACTTTTGTGGTATTTGTAGGACTTGCCTCGCCAATAACCATTGCGTCTATTATAGGACATCCTTTTTCTCTAATGAGATATTCAAATGTTTAAATAATTTCAATTTTTTTATTTATGTAATTTAGATATATTCTAAAAAATTATCACATGCTGTATGTACTTGTATATAAAAACACAAAAAAATTTAAAAAAATAAATTATTTTACGATAGTTATTAATTGCTAACCATTATGATATTTTCAAAGAAAGTTTTCCACTTGATTAGTCAGAAGTTACAACTTGTCAAGTGTTTAATGTAGTCCTATTTACAAGAAACATTCCCCTCCATAGAGAGGGTTTTTCATTTGCTCATGCAAAGAGTCAGAAGTGACCTCCGGATATAATATTCCCCAGAAACCACCATCTTCTGGATCAATGACTTTCGTCAGGTAATACACCTTTTTTTGGGATATCACGATGATCTCCCATTCGTTAAAATGGAAGTTTTTGTCGCAGTTCTTAGACCCCATGCTACCCCAGTAACCCTTGCTTTGGGAACGCATTGATTAATACCTTGGTTGAATGGGATATTCAAATAAATAAATAATTTCAATTTTTTTATATATATATAATTTAGATATAAAAAATGTATAGATTGATTGGATTTAATTTATTATTATCAAACCTACTAATGTTTTTATTTTACACTGGATATTTTTCATATTTTACATATTCACTAACAAAAACAGAACCAAAATTATTAACTCAAATATATGTAGTAATGTTTGTATTTTATACTGTTTTATATGGTATAAATATATTTAGAAGACTATATAATTTGTATTATATTATATCAAATTTTGGTAAAACAGTGCCTTTAATAGTATATAATAAAAATACTAGAGATAGATTCACAATGTTTGGAAATATAAAGATGTTTATTATCGAAGCTGTTTTATTAAGTCATTTTTATCCAAGATTTACAAGATGTGCTGAATATGGTTATAATACAGAATTATGTTCTAGTTTAAGAATTATAGTATATTCTTTTGAAATAACTTTAACTGTTATAATACTAGTTTTATTACTAATTGTTTTTATTGTTTTGATATCATTATGCAATAATAGCATAGATAGAAGAGTTATATTAAAATTATTAGATTTTATAAATTTTCCAAAAGAAATATTAAGAAAAATTAAAATTATAAAATTTCATCCTTTTAATAAATTATGTAATATTTGTCTTGAAGATCATTGTGATAAAGTTAATTGGATTTCATTATCTTGTTCTCATAAATTTCACCACGAATGTATAAAAGCTTGGAAAGAAGAAAATAAAAGTTGCCCTATTTGTAATACAGAAATTAATATCATTTCAGATTCACTTTTAAGTATAAATATATAAAAAAGGTTAAAGATAAATAATTATATTTATATATAATTATGGAAACAATTTCATTATATGATGATAATTTATATACAAATAATATAAAAGAACATGCGATGTTTATTGAAAAGAAGAAAATATTAAGTTTTTTATCTGAACAGATTATAAATGATTTGAAAGTGTATATTGAATATTGTACTAAAAATAATGTTCAACCACCAGCTGAAATTAGATTTGGATATATTATATATTCAAAATTAGAAATAGGAACGAATAAAATGAATGAATTATTAAATTTTATGATTCAGCATAAATATCCGGAATTGTATATTAGATCTAACTGGGAAACAATTACACAAATATCAGGAAATGCTGAAGTTGATGGAAAAGTTCAAATGGTTACAGCAGATAAAATTAAAGTAAAGTTAATCATTAAAAATAATGATAAAGATTTAACTATAAAAAAATTAGCTGAAAATAAGTTGATTAGTATGAAAAAAAAGAATAAAAAAATTTATGAATATTTAGAGGAATTTAACTATGTAAAGAAAAAAGATATGGATAGTTCTTAAGATATATGTTTATCTAACTACTTTTGCTTCTTCCAACGTTTTTGCTTCCGCAGCATTTGCGGCTACTAATTTTACTTCAGCGGCTGCTAATTCTAATTTTGTTTTTGACACATTACTTATTGCGATTTTTACTTTTTG
>Ga0214923_10003106_pt1 | contig 21182 bp, 17 predicted proteins | sample LL1510_MetaG_FD_177993 | JGI IMG/M metagenome (GOLD analysis project Ga0214923, IMG submission 177993) | Freshwater microbial communities from Lake Lanier, Atlanta, Georgia, United States - LL-1510 | ecosystem: Environmental > Aquatic > Freshwater > Lake | place: USA: Georgia | collected...
CAGGAAATCGGTATATATTATGCACCGAGAAAGATTTTGTAAAACTGGCCATGCACGCGGCATGGTTCGAACAACTTCAGATCCCGCTCGCATACCTGCCCGTGGAGATCGGATTCGACGAGCAAGACCGGACACTTTTTATCAAAAGAATCGAATCCTATGTACGCCAGCATCAGCGAAACACTTGAATACATCCGCCGTAAAACCCCTATTGAACCGAAGGTTGGTATCATATTGGGCACCGGATTGGGAAAATTGGCTGAGGAAGTGGAGGTAGAACTCAGTATTGCCTACACACAACTGCCGCACTTTCCTGTGAGTACTACTGAAAGTCACCGCGGTCGACTGATCCTCGGCCGACTCAAGGGACAGTCGGTGGTGGTCATGCAAGGACGATTTCATTACTATGAGGGCTACAACATGCAGCAAATCACCCTACCCGTGCGGGTCATGAAAGCCATGGGCGCCGAGTATCTGTTGTTGTCGAATGCCTCGGGTGGACTAAACCCCAGTTTTAAAGAGACCGACCTCATGCTCATCACCGACCACATCAATCTGCTCCCGGAGCACCCCCTCAGGGGAACCCATTATCCGGCTTGGGGACCGCGATTTCCGGATATGCGCCAAGCCTATGACCCTGATTTAATCTGTTTGGCACGCGAAGCAGCCGCCAGGCATGCGATCGACCTGCATCAGGGTGTATATGTGGCTGTTCAAGGCCCAGCCCTTGAAACACCAGCGGAGTACCGGTATTTGCGTCTGATGGGTGGCGATGCTGTTGGCATGAGTACGGTTCCAGAGGTCATCGTGGCCCGTCAAATGGGCATGCGATGCATGGCCATTTCGGTGGTTACCGATGAAGCTTTCCCCGAAACGCCACGCCCTGTGACCCTCCAAAGTGTGGTTTCGGCGGCTTCACAAGCGGAACCTCGACTCACCCGCATCTTATTGGATGTAGTGGAGGGATTGGAATGATGCCATCCCTGGGCAGATGGGCTATGCTGTTGGCGGGACTTCTAACGGCCCTTCATTCTACATCTTTGCTTGCCCACAATGGCGTTTTTTTTGGTGATTTTGCTGCGTTCAGCATGGTTGATAGCGCACGAACGGCCAAACGCGATGGCCCTTCCCGACTGCCGAAGGCCTATCGGCTAACGGATTTTTATTATGATACCCTTCAATATCTGAGGCCAGATACACTCCTGTTTGGGGTTTGGCGCTACGACCCTGTGATGCAACCCAATTTTAGGGCCCACTTGGGGGTGTCTGGCAGCGCTTTCAGGAATTTGTGGGGGGGGCTACCCTCATTTCAAGTACTTAACCTCGGGTTTGCTGGATCTCATGACATTTGGCAGGAGGTAGGGGGTGATATGTTCTATCATCAGGGCGATCCGTTTACGCGCATCGACTACTCCGCCGGTTCAGGTGCGGCACTACAGCGTTTTGGTCTCCTCCATACACAGGACCTCGGCCCGACCACTTCGGCAGGGGTAGAATTTCGCCAACTCAGCAGCGATGGATTTTATGTCAACCAAGAGCACAGAAATCGATACACACGCCTGTTTGGGCGGTTGCAAGACCGAAGCCGTCGATATACGGTGCATGTATCGTATTCGGGCCGACAAAAAACAGCGGATGAATGTGGGGGTATCGTAGATGGACGTGTTTTTGAGTCGACCCAACCCGTGGCTCCGTTGAATGTGCCGGTTCAACTCAACGGTGCTGGGAGTGTATGGTCGGACCGTCGGCTCAACCTCCGGCAAGAATGGCGGTTAGGACAACAACCACTGCATCCAAGGGTGGATTTCGAAATCCAAATGCCATCAACCAACCCAACTGGTGGCGAAGCCGATTCGATACAAATGGGGGTGAGTGAGCAAAAGCAGCTTCCCGACAACACCAACGAACCCAGGCAAACCGCCACGGCTTGGACCATTTTTCATGATCTGACCTGGGCTCGGGAAGCTTTTCGGTATACCGACAACAACCCCCTGCAGCCCTATTTCCCCCCCTTCCGTTACAGCGATTCTGCCACTTACGACAGCAGTGGCATGCGATGGCAAGCGCATGGGCTTGGACTGGCCAAACGCACTGGCCGTTCAACCGGTAGCAACTGGGCGTTGTCGGCCCACTACCTCAACGCCCAAGTGCTCAGCAACAGAGTGCAGGCGATTCCCCAATCCGTTTTCTGGTTATCTTTTGCAGGACAACGGCCCATATCGCCGCGCAGCCGGGTCGACTGGGACATACGGGAAGTGCTCCACAACAGCCAACAGGCGAAAGGACGTTGGATGTGGCTGCGTTATGCGCAACAGATGGGCTCTTGGACACTAGAACTGAGTGCTTCCAATCAGTTACGTGCGGCCGACTGGGTGACTGAACGCTATAACGGCAATTACACACAAACCTGGCAATCGCTCGCGGCATTGGGTGAGCAATCCATGCAACTGGGTTTGGCACGGGGGGGCTTCAAAGTGCAATTAGGACAGAAACGGTTGTCGGGTTGGGTGTATTTCGATGGCATCGGACTGCCGCACCAATATGAAAACGATCTTGGCATTACCCAAATCAGCTATGAATGGTCGATTCGAAAGGGTATTTTCCGCTGCGATATTCACCACGGATGGCAATTCGGACAATCTGGGCCACTAAGGCTACCCCATTGGATGGCGCACGATGTTTTGAGCTTGGAAAAACAATTTCGAAGCGGTTTTAGCTTGTCGACCGGACTCGAACTGCGCATGCAAAGCCGCTATAAAGGATTGGGCTACCGGGCTGAGGTTGGCCAGTTCGTTGTTCAAGACACGCTCAACGCGGGCGGCTATCCATTGGTGGACGGCTTTATAGCCCTTAAGGTGGATCAAGCCCGGCTTTACCTTCGAATGGACCATTTGAGCAGGGGATGGACCGCCCCCGGCGGCTTTCAAATACCCCTGTATCCCATCTACGACAGGGCACTGCGGTTCGGAATCAGTTGGGATTTTTATCGCTGAGGGCAGGCACATCAATGAAAGCGCATGGAACATTCGAACGGCAGCGCAACAAACGAGCGAATTGCAGAGACATAAACAAGCAGACCGCAGTGATCCAGTCAAGCGGGACTGCAATGCCTAAAATGTAACGATTGAACGAATACTAATGAGGCTCTTTGGTGTATTTCAAAAGGAAATAAACAAAGCCCCCTAGTGCCACTACAGCGAAAATAATCCAACCAGTCATACGAGTCAATTTCGTCGCAAAATAAGACAGGTCCGTCATATGTAAAAATGAAAACCATATAAAATTGATATTTTCGCACCTCAAACGCTCAAACTTGATGGTTGGAAATAAAAAAGTGGTGGTCATCATGCCGGCTTATAACGCAGAACGAACACTCGAAAAGACCTACCTCCGCGTTCCCCGGCCATTGGTGGATGAGGTGATCCTGACCGACGACGCGTCGAGCGACCAGACGGCAGCGCTGGCACGCCGATTGGGGATCGATTGTGTTTTGCAGCACCCCCGCAACCGCGGTTATGGAGGAAATCAGAAAACCTGTTTTGACGCTGCCCTCGATCGAGGCGCTGATATTGTGGTGATGCTGCACCCCGACTACCAATACGCCCCTGAGTTGATCCCGGCCATGGTCCACCTCATCGATTCTGGCCTCTACCCGGTTGTCTTTGCCTCCAGAATTTTGGGCACGGGCGCACTCAAGGGCGGCATGCCGCGCTACAAATACATTTTTAATCGTATGCTTACCGCCTTTCAAAACCTCTTGATGGGCTTGAAACTATCGGAATACCACACCGGCTACCGGGCTTTCCGTGCCGATGTGTTGAGGAGGGTTGATTACAACCGAAATTCCGATGATTTCGTTTTCGACAACCAAATCATCCTCCAAATTGCCCATCAAGGCCATGAATTTGGGGAAGTGAGCTGTCCTACCCGCTATTTCGCCGAGGCCTCCTCCATCAATTTTCGCCGGAGCATGACCTACGGTTGGGGGGTGGTGTTTCACGCCCTGGGCTACCGCCTGCATCAATGGGGACTGGTTAAAATGCGAATTTTAAAATAACACTCAATTATCGGTATTTTGTTGCGTCACACCCCCTTCTTGCTGATCGTCTGCTGGTTGGTTTTTTTGTGGCTGCACCTCGGTGCCGTCCCCCTTTTCGATTGGGACGAAGTGAATTTCGCCGCTTCAGCACGTGAGATGCTGATCACAGGCGATTGGCAGCGGGTGACGGTCAATTTTGAGCCTTTCCGGGAAAAACCCCCTCTTTTCATATGGATGCAGGCCATCTCTATGTATGTGTTTGGTGTGGGTACCTTCGCGGCCCGGATCCCCAATACACTCGCCGGCATGTTTACCCTTTGGGTTCTGTGGAGGGAATCGCCCCGGCTTTGGATCGGCGCGGCGGTGGACGCCAGTTCCACCAATGACAATGGATTCCTGCGCCGTTGGGGCTGGCCCATGATGCTGATGGCCGGCACGCTCCCCTATTTGTACTTTCGCAGCGGGATCATTGACCCCTGGTTTAACCTGTTTATGCTGCTTAGCATACTCGCCATGGGGAAAACGAACCGGTCGGCGCGCCGGGCCGGACTCGAATCGGGCGCCTGGGCGGGGTTGGCCGTCCTCACCAAAGGTCCGGTCGGCCTGCTCATCCCCAGTCTGGTGGCCGGCTGGATGTTTGTTCGGCATCCATCTCTCCGGACGCGAGCCCTGGGCACTCTTCCCTATTATCTCCTTACTTCCCTGGTGGTGGCCTCTTTTTGGTTCCTGCCCGAAACGCTCAACAACGGCCTGTGGTTTTTGCGGGAATTTTTTGAATACCAATGGGAACTGCTGCGACAACCCGTGGCGGGACACAAACAACCCTGGTTTTACCACTTCTTGGTGGTATTTCTGGGTTGCTTTCCATTCAGTATCTGGGCCATACCCAAGGTCTTCCACTGGCGCAGAAAATCAGAAAGCCATCCAAAAATCAACCTGCATGTCAGGAATGATGCCTCCTCAGCCGAAGCAACAACCAGCGTCAGTCTTGAATCCTGGATGCAAGCCACCTTTTGGGTCGTTTTGATATTGTTTAGCCTGGTGAGCACCAAAATCATCCACTACTCAAGCATGGCCTGGGTACCCCTAAGCGCGCTGGCTTGGGTGGGTTTTCAGAAAACGGAAGGAAAACGAGCAGTTTGGCTCGCCCTTGTGGGCGTTGTAGTGGGACTATCCTGGTTGTTGGTTTCCATCGCAGGCCGCCATCAGGTTTGGCTGGCCAATCAGCTGTCGGCGGGTACATTTGAATGGAGCATGCTGACCAACGGTGGGGTGGATTGGCCATTGCTGACCTACCTACCGGGCCTCGTCTTCGCTAGTGTTTGCCTTCTGGCCACGCGCTTCCTTGTGAAAGGCTACCAAACTATGGCCTTGCGCAGCCTGGCCATAGGAATACCTTCCTCCCTGTGGCTAGTCCAGATTTTGATTCTTCCCCGAGTCGAACAAATGGTTCAGGGGCCGCTTCGTCAATGGTGCGTGGAATCGGCCGACCGCGGGCTGACCGTGGTGGCCTGGGGATATCGCAGCTATGCCCCCTACTGGTACAACCGCTGGACGCCCGAGCGCCGGCGCCTGGGTGAACACGAGACGGACAACCAGCAAAATCCCCTGTTTTATGTTATGAGGGCCGATCGATTGACAGACCCAATGGTGAACTCCCGCTTCGAGCCCATCGAACAACAAGGGGGCTTTGTTTTGATGCGGATGCGAAACCCCGACTGAGTCCTTTTAATAAAACGATAACTTTTGCAGTTATTCATTTTCCTAAATTCGAATACAAATTTTCCACTTCAGCTCAATAAATTTTCCTCCATGCACAATAAACTTCTACTTCTTCTACTTCTGCATTTATCCGTTCCGTTCCAATTACTGGCCCAGGCACCATCTGTATCGACCAATGCAGCTTCAACCATCGTAACCAATTCCCCAACTTCCATTAGTATTGGAGGAAACGTTTCGAATGCGGGTGGTTCGGCTGTTATCGCGCGCGGAGTTGTCTATTCTAAGTCGGGATCGCCCACCCTTGGGGCCACAGGTACCATATCTACCACAAATGGGACTGGAACTGGCGTCTTTACTGCTACGCTCACCGCTCTGGATTCGGGCTTTACATATTATCTAAAAGCTTACGCCACCAACAGTTCGGGCACAGCATATGGTTCGCAAATTAGTTTTCATACCTCAGCACCCATCAACTTATTGGTTCGTCATATTATAGGTTTAACGCCGAATACCGCTTTTGTGGTTCATGATGCCAATTCACAACAGAATGCACCCCAAAATACAGCCAGAGGCTATCTTCTTGCTACCCACAACAATCCGGGCTTTTCAGACACCGTACGCACATTGAATGCGGGCGATCTTGGGAATGGGCGAGGCGACCGTGTGCACGCAATATCCGGATTATTGCCTGGCACACGTTATGTGGTTCGCGCGTACGCCACCAATTATGTGGGGACCAGCGTTTCAGACACCTTCTCATTTACCACACCCACCGCAGGCCCAACTTCCGTAGGTTGTCCTTCACCCACCGATGTGGATGGCAATACCTACCCGGTTATGAAGATTGGTTCCCAATGCTGGTTGCAGTCCAACCTCAAAACGACCCGATACCGAAATGGGGATAGTGTTCGGTACATCACAGACAACACACAATGGGCATCGACCGCCGGCACCTCAACGGCAAGGGATTCCATCGGTGCCTGGTGTTATTATCAAAACGACTCAACCAACAATCTGCTTCGAGGGAAACTATACAACTGGTATGCCCTCACCGATGCGCGTGGACTTTGTCCGGTGGGCTGGTCGGCGCCCACGAGCAGTGATTTCGATAACGTTTTGTCCAGCGTCAGAGCGGGTGGTGGCGTGTCGAATTTCGCGGCAATTGGATTGAAGTCGGCCAATTATGGATATGTTTCCAACAACAGCAGCGGTTTTTCGGCGGTTCCTGGGTTCAGGCGTCGGGATTATGATGGAATATTTGAGGGAGCTAATGACCCGGCCCACTTCTGGACCAAGGATGCTAGTTGCTGCAACAGCGTCACCAATTTCAATTCCAATGCCACACAAAGGGAATTTGCCATTCACAGAAATGATGTTCAGAACGTTAATAAAAACAAACGACATGGCTATTCAGTGCGCTGTGTGCGAAACGCCACTTTGACCCTAACCACCCTACCTGCTACTCTGTTGGGCGCAACGGGCTTCTCAACAGGTGGCTCTGTGGGTAGCCAGGCGAGTGATTCCATTTACGCACGCGGTGTGGCCTACGCAACCCATCCGAACCCTACCCTTTCCAATAGTTATGTACAATCAGGAACGGGTAGCGGGAGTTTCCAGACGAGTGTAACCGGACTGAATGCAGGCAGCACATACTATTTTAGAGCGTATGCTGTTGTTGAGTCCGGAACCGCCTATGGTGAAGTGGACAGCATTAGCCTGGTACCGAGTCAGGTTCTGGCTACGCTCACAACTACACCCATTAGCAACCTCAGTGATACCAGTGCCCAATCTGGGGGTGATATTAGTTCGGATGGCGGTGCCACGGTCACCCTTCGGGGCGTCGCCTATGGCACAAGTCCTGCCCCCGACCTAAATGCTTCTACGACATCGGATGGCGATAGTGTGGGCGCTTTCACTTCCTCGATTACCGGCCTGAACCGAGCCACCACCTATTACCTAAGGGCTTATGCCACCAATTCGGTTGGGACGGCATACGGACAAGAATTGACCTTCACCACCCTCGCAAGGGTTTCGGGTTCGCTCCGCTATGACAACGCATCTACTACCTCCCTCACCAACAGCACTGTTTCCCTGACGCGTACCGGACAACCCGCATTGAATGCCTCCACCGGCAGTGGAAACGCTCTGCTGTTTTCACCAATGGAAACAGGTGCCTATCATGTGGTGGTTTCCACCCAAAAGCCCTGGGGCGGCGTGAATGCAACCGATGCCATCCTGATGATCAATCACTACTCCAATGGTGCTCCCCTGCAGGGTTTGCGCCTCACAGCGGCCGATGTGGATCTGAATTCTGCTGTAAATGCCACCGATGCCCTCCAAACCCTCCAGCGCTCGGTCGGAATTCGCACCTCCTTCGATGCCGGTAATTTTGTATGGAGTCCGGCCTCCCTCAACATACCTCTGGGTTCAGGCCCCATCTCCCTACCCGTTACTGCGCTCGCTACAGGTGATGTAAACGCCAGCTACGTGCCCTCCCTGCAGCTTCGCCCTCATTGGCTTGATTTTTCCGCAACCGAAACACATGATGGGTCGGTACCCTCGGAAAATGGGACTCTACCCTTGTCGGTGAATCTCCCCGTAGTCCCTGCCGCGGTGAGCTTATCGCTCGCGCTTCCTGCAGGAGCCCGGCTGCTGGGGGTTGATGTGCCTCAGCACCAGAGCCCATTCCCCGTGCTGTTCCATCAGGATGGACAAATGGCCCGCATCGCATGGTGTGACCCCACCGCTGCATTGAAGAACGCAGGCAGTGTCCTCTGCAACCTCCGGATCAGCGGTGGCGAGCCTTCACAGATTCGATGGGGAAGTGAATCGGAAATCGCCAACCCACAGGGGGAGGCCTATGATGGCTTGATCTGGCGAATGCCCTACACAAGCCCATCGGTGCCACGATTCGACATTCGTCTGTTTCCTAACCCTGCCTCGGGTCAAAGAACCATAGCATGGTCGTTGTCGCATGCCGCCGAACTCGACTTTCAAATCTATAATATGCTTGGAACCCTCGTGTGGCAGAACAGCCAAGCCGCTACGGCTGGAAGCCAACGGATTGAATTGCCCGCAGACTGGTCGGCAGACTGGTCGGCAGGCATTTACACCGTCCGGGCAAAAGCAGTTTTGGCCGATGGGCAGGTGATCCTTCACTCAATTAAAATGATAGAGGAAAAATAATCCGATTTCCTTTATTTTGGTCCGCTATGCAGGTCAACTGGCGTGACGGAAACCAGATATTCTATTTATATGTGCTGATTTGGTCGGTTTTCGGAGCGGTTCAGGCCTGTTTTACTGGACTGCACCCCGATGAAGCGTACTACCATCAGTTCAGTCAGTGCATCGACTGGGGGTTTTTCGATCATCCCCCGATGATTGCGGTACTGATTCGGGTCGGAAGCTACCTACTCGATGGTGTAGGGGGACTTCGATTAGGTACTGTTGTGCTTCAACCCCTATTCTGGCTGCTTTTGTGGCGTTTGGTGCGAACAGAAAAGGTGCCTTCGCCCCAACAAGCACATATCATGGGCATCTTGATGGCATCACTCCCCATGATGCAGCTGTATGGCTTCATCACAACCCCAGACATGCCCTTGCTCAGCTTCACTGTGCTGTTTTGGCTCGTTTATCGCAGAATACTGGGCCAACAAGGCTCAGATGCTTGGAATGCGGCTTGGTTAACCCTGGCCATGACCGGCATGGCCTACAGCAAGTACCTCGGTGCCATTCAGGTGATCCTCGCCCTCGCCGCGCATCCACGTCTCCTTCGGAAACCTGTGTGGCTGATAGCAGTGGGCGCTACGACAATTTTCTTGCTGCCCCACCTCTACTGGCAGTACCGGCACGATTTCGTGTCGTTCCGCTTTCACCTTGAGCACCGAAGCGAAGGGATTCGGTGGGACTACATCTGGCAGTTTTTGCCCAATCAACTCGCTGTTTTTCACCCGTTCAATCTATTCGCCCTCTTTATGCTCGATTGGCGCAGCAAACAAAACGAGGACCCCCTGTATCGAGCGATGCGCATGTCACTTATCGGCATGCTGATGTTCTACGGGTTGTTGTCGCTTCGGGGACACACTGAACCCCATTGGACGGTATCGGCCACCATTCCGATGCTCTGGCTGTTTGTTCGCCGAGCCGAAGAACATGTCGGCTTCCGACGCTTCATTTTTCGCTTCACCGCACCCAGTTTGTTGGTGGTAGTGGCCCTCCGGTTATGGCTTTTTACCGACTCAGGCAACCGAGTGGCCCGTTTGAGTCGGCCCGATCACATTTTCACCGCCATGGCCTGTTTGGCTGATGATCGGCCTTCCATATTCTCCGGATCCTTCCAGGAGGCTGCCCTGTATCAGTTCCAAACAGGTAAACCATCGGGATTGGTGAGCACCGCCGGCGTTCGTCGCACCCAATACGAACTCTGGAAACGGCATGCTGAATGGCAACAAAAATCGGTTGTGGTATTTGGTGCCGAAGGTCCACAAGCTCAATGGCTATCTATCGGTCATCGGGGCATTGGATACCTGATCAGCGATCACCTTCAGAGCCCTGAACTGTTGCATATACAACAAATATCGATACAGGATGGTGCTCATCCCGACAGCCTACAGATCGATGTTTGGGTTAAAAACCCCATCAATGATGTGATGGACCGACATCACGCTGACTTCCCATTCCGGTGGGTTTTGTGCACAGAAAATCGCGAATCCAAATCCACAGATACCTTGCCAGCCCGTTGCTTGCCCGAGCCCATTCGTTTTGAACCCCATAAAACGTCACAGATTGAATTTGGTATCCACCGAAGCGATATGCCCAAGGGTCCGATCATAGTTGGCCTTCAGACCATTTTCGGGCTTCAATTCCCCGACGACCCAAATGATCAGAACATGGCTGTAGCCAAATAAAACAGCACAGCAAAACAAATCAGTTGCTCCTCAGGTTTGAATACATGTTTCACGGATTTAAACCTTATTCATGCAGCGAAATGAGTTCCCCCGATCAAAAGACCTATTTCTCACAGCGGCCGACTTCATTGAACGCTGTTACACTGAAATTGGGCGCACAGAACAGATCTCCAGTCGAATCCAGCACATTCGCATTGAAATTGGATCAACCGGCACCTATCATCAGTTGTCCTTTGAACTTGAACACGGTGCCCGCATGGCTTGGCGCAACAGCAACCGCTGTATCGGACGACTTTTTTGGAAGGCATTGAAGGTACGCGATTGCCGGCACATCAATACAAACGATGGTGTTTATGAAGCATTGGGCAGCCACCTCAGATACGCCACCAACAAAGGTACCATTCGCCCTGCCGTGAGCGTTTTTGCCCCTGCACATCCCGAGCACCCTGAACAGGCTATCACGGTGGCCAACCACCAGCTCATTCGTTATGCGGGATGGCTGGCGGAGGACGGGGGATGCATTGGCGACCCGAAGGAATTGAATTTTACCCAATTCTGCCAATCACTGGGGTGGAATCCTACGCCAGTTCACAGTAGGTTCGATATACTGCCTTGGGTATGGCGACTACCAGGAGGGGAATGGCATCTTCAATCGCCTCGAACGGAATGGATCCTGGAAGTGCCGCTCAGACACCCGGAATGCGCCGAATTTGCATCACTCGGCCTGCGCTGGTATGCCGTCCCCGTCATCAGTGATATGCAGCTTGAAATCGGAGGCCTCCAGTATCCCGCGGCACCTTTCAATGGGTGGTACATGGGGACCGAAATCGGCAGCCGGAATTTGGGTGATGCCGATCGCTACAATTGCCTACCTGCAGTTGCCCATTTGTTTGGGCTCGACAGTCGGTCAACAGCCAGCCTTTGGAAAGACCGGTCGCTGGTGGAACTAAACCGGGCAGTTCTTCATTCTTTTGAATCCGTCGGTGTACGGATGGTTGACCACCACACGGCCAGTGAACAATTCATGAAGTTTATGCAAACAGAAGCGAGAAAGGGTCGCCATGTTCAGGGGGATTGGTCGTGGCTGGTACCGCCCATGAGTGGATCTGCCAGCCCCATTTTTCATCAGAATCTCGACAATCAGGTCATCAGTCCCAATTTCTACTATCGCCCTCTGCTTCCTGAGCTTTCATCTGCTTTTTAATTTACTTATATTTGTGAATGTGCTGCGGTGCCTCCACTTTTTTCGTGGGGTTTATTCGGTTTCACAACGATAGTTTTTCGGTAGCGAACGCAAACCCTATTCCCTATGAAGTTCTTAAAGTATCTATTATTTCTTGTATTGTTTGTACTTGGTATAGCCCTTTTTTCCGCTCTTTTTATCCCCAAAACTTATGAGGTTAAAAGGCGGGTGTATATCGAACTTCCCTCTGACTCTGTTTTTTCTTATGTCGCTCAACTTAAAAATCAGGGCCTTTACAGCGTTTGGGCGAAGATGGATCCCCACATGAAGGTAGATTTCGAGGGTACCGACGGAACTGTAGGTTTTCTCATGCGTTGGGACAGTCCGATTGATTCGGTTGGTGCTGGTGAACAGGAAATCGTTGGCATTGAAGACGGCAAGCGCATCACCTATAAAATTCGGTTTATTCGACCTTTCGAATCGCAAAGCGATAGTTGGATGTCGACCCGAGCCGACGCATCCGGGAGCACGGAGGTTGAATGGGCCATGACTGGTTCGATGCCCTACCCCACGAATTTGTTTTTGGTGCTCATGGATTTAGAAGGATCCATCGGACGCGACCTTCAGAATGGTTTGAATAACCTAAAAGGCATTCTCGAGCAAACTCCAACGCTAAATCCCGCTGAAGAAGGGGCCAATGCCCTAGGGAATAACCGGGAATCTTAGTCACATTCTGCACCCTTCATTTTTGACCCTACAACCTATGTCGAGTCCCGACCCCCTGATTTTGGAACGTGCCCTTCGATGGACCAGCGAGCACTACGATGAAACCACCCGCAGCGAGGTGCGGGCCCTCATCGACAGCGGTGATGCAAAAGCATTAACAGACGCTTTTTATTGTGATCTAGAATTCGGTACGGGTGGATTGAGGGGCATCATGGGTGTGGGTACCAATCGTGTAAACCGCTACACCCTGGGTGCAGCCACACAGGGCTTAAGCAATTATTTGAACGCTCATTTCCCGCAAGGTGGACTTTCAGTAGCTTTAGCGCACGACAGCCGCAACCATGCCCGTGAATTTGCCTCATTGGTGGCGGATGTATTCAGCGCCAACGGAATCAAAGTGTATTTCTTTGAAGACCTGCGCCCTACGCCGGAACTTTCATTCGCGATTCGCCGGCTCGGATGCGTGAGCGGCGTTATGCTTACCGCCTCCCACAACCCCAAAGAATACAGCGGCTATAAAGTGTACTGGTCTGATGGCTGTCAGATCCTTCCCCCGCACGACAAAGGCATCATTTCCGCTGTTCAGGCGATGACCGATGTCAGGAGCATTCGGTTTGATGGTCGTCCGGAACTGATTAGCAGTCTGGGTGCCGAAATGGATCAACAGTTTATGGAAGCGTCCTTAGCGCTCCGACTTCAGCCTGAAGCGCCTTTCGATGCACCCGATCTGCGTATCGTTTATTCGCCCATTCACGGAACCGGGGTGGAATTGGTGCCACGCATCCTCAAGGAAGCAGGCTATCAACATGTGTTTACGGTTGCTGAGCAGTGCATTCCCGATGGCAATTTCCCGACGGTGATTTACCCAAACCCAGAAGAACAAGAGGCCCTCACCCTGGCGTTGAAACTGGGCGAGGAAAAGGGGGCCCACCTCGTGCTGGCCACCGATCCCGACGCCGATCGGGTGGGTGCAGCCATACGCAATCCGGAAGGGAAATTCATGTTGTTGAATGGCAACCAAACCGGGGTATTGCTCTTCGAGTATTTGCTGGAACAGTGGAGCGCAAAAGGCCGACTAACAGGCAACGAATATGTGGTGAAGACGATTGTGACCTCCTACCTCATCGACCGTTTGGCTGAGGAGAAAGGGGTTGAATGCCTGAATACGCTCACCGGATTCAAATACATCGGTGCGGTGATGACCGAACGTGAAGGGCAAAAGACCTATATCGCGGGCTGCGAAGAGAGCTACGGATATCTGGTGGGCGAGCATGTGCGCGATAAAGACGCCGTGGGGGCATGTTTGATGATCGCCGAAATGACAGCCCACTACCATGCACAGGGAAAGTCACTCTATGAGGTCCTCATGGGCATCTACCGCCGACATGGCTTGTTTTTGGAGACGCTTATTTCCGTAACCCTGAAAGGAAAGGAAGGAGCAGAACAGATTGCTGAATTGATGAAGAAATTCAGGTCTAACCCACCCACCCAGCTGGGTGGAGAAGCCGTTGTTTGTGTGCGCGACTACCAATCTTTGCTTGAAAAAGACCTTGTTAGGGGGACTGAAACGCCCATTGACCTCCCTAAATCAAATGTTCTGCAATTGATCACCGAATCTGGGGGCATCATTTCCGCTCGTCCGTCGGGTACAGAACCAAAAATCAAATACTACATCAGCCTGAATCAGGCATTTGGACCCGATGAGTCGTTCGAAGCGGCTCAATCCACGATGAAAAGACGTTTCGACCGCATCGAACAGGAGTTGAGGGGCTGAATTTGATTCAAAGATTCGTGCTTGTAACCGAAAAATTTTAGTGGTCTGATGCCTCTTCAGCCATCAAGAGGGCCAGTGCCTCCCTCACTTTTCCCATAGCAATCCACTTTTGCGCCACCCTATGGACGCGCTCCTGTTCTTGTATTTGTTGCTCTCCTGGCGCTTTTTGATCTATACCCAATTCTCTTAAGGCATCCCCAGTCATGTTTGCGTCATCCCCAGTCACGTTTGCGTCCACGCCAGTCATATCGTCCGATGCCATCTGTAAACGAGCAGTCCTGCAGTCCTCGGGTGCAGGAAGCTTCTCCAGGTTACCGAGGAGACCAAGGTCATTTCCCGTGAGGACGGTCGACCGCTGTACGGAGTGAGGCAAGGCATCGACCCCAATGCCCAGAGTGGTGAGCGGTTTGGGTACAGTAAACAACCCATGGCTGCTGCGGGCATACCAGTCGCCCCCCAAACGTGCCACCCAATCTGATTTGTATGGATCAATCGCGCCTTGTTCATTCAGAATAACTTCATTGATATGAATGAGCATGATTTCACAGATCACCAGATTCCCTGCACCAGGGCCCTGACCAAGGGCTTTGATTTCGATTACACGGCATTCCATTTGCACGGGCGACTCCGCCACGCGTGGGGGTGAAACCTGGATAGAGGGAATCGGGGAGCATCCCGACTTCAAAAACTCGTTGACCCCACGTGGATACTCGCTGCTGGCCAATGAGGTTTGTTGGACCATGGCGTGGGTCACCCCATTCACGGTGCATTCAGGTACCTCAAGCAGGTTTTGCAGGGTATGCTTACTACTCCCATCGCGGGCCCTCAGGGCTGGTGAGAATATAAGCACCGGCGGATGCGCGCTGAATAGGTTGTAGAAACTAAACGGACTCAAATTCACAACCCCTTGGCGGTCGCATGTCGCCACGAAGGCAATAGGCCGCGGAGCTATGGCCCCTTGAAGAAGTCCCTGTAGTTGTGGGATACTCAGCTGTCTGGGTTCAATAATCCGCACCTCAGCGCTTTTTTAGGTCCAAAATGGAGAAATCATCCCCCTCGCGTTCAATGTGATTGCGCAATAGTCCAAGTCCGGTCACCTCCAGTTCCACTTGATCCCCTTCTTGGAGCCACTGAGGAGTGAAACCCTCGGGGTTGAGTCGCTTGCCGGTGCCGTTGAGCTCCAAAAAACAGCCGGTGCCGACGGTGCCCGAACCAATGACATCGCCCGGGGCGAGGTCAACGCCATAAGCGCAGCGCTCGATGATTTCCGCAAAGGTCCAGTCCATATCCCCCATGTTTCCACGCGATACCTCCACCCCATTCACCCGGCACACCATATCGAGGCGGAATGCGCTGCCGGTGTGGCCCGCCGGCGGGGCGCAACGATAGGGCTCGAGTTCATCGGGGGTCACCAGCCAGGGGCCAATGACGGTCGAAAAATCTTTCCCCTTGGCGGGCCCCAGATTGAGGAGCATTTCCTCCATTTGAAGGGTGCGGGCACTCATATCGTTCATGATGGTGTATCCGGCGATGTATTGATCGGCATCTGCAGCGCGAATGTTGCGGCCTGCTTTCCCAATCACCACGGCTACCTCCAGTTCGAAGTCGAGCTGCTTAAAATGGTCGGGCATACAGCGGATGGGCCCGGGGCCTTGTATGGACCGGTGGTTGGTGAAGTAGAAGATGGGGTATTGGTCAAATTCGGGGATCATGTCGACCCCACGGTTGCGGCGGGCGGCGGCCACATGCTGGCGGAAGGCGTAGCCGTCGCGACAAGAGGTAGGCATGGGTACGGGTGCCAGTATCCGGATGTCCTGCGCCAGAAGGGCCTCGGGTGGACAATCGCCGGATTCTACACGTTGAAGCGCCGCCCGGGCTTGGTCCATCGCGGGTTGTCCGAGGGCCAAAAATTCGGTCATATCGTGGGGGACGCCGGGCATGAGGGCGGATAATCGATAGGGCTGATTGCGGTGAATAATTCCTATTTCGGGACTTTTCTGTTCTTGAAAGGAAATAAACTTCATGTGGCGGTGGTTGGAATGGGGTTGGCTGAGGTGGATGGGGTGGACGGGGTGGATAAGGTGAACGAAGTGCGTTGGGTGAACGAAGTGCGTTGGGTGAACGAAGTGCGTTGGGTGAACGAAGTGCGTTGGGTGAACAAGGTGGACCGGGTGAACAAGCTAGACAGGGTGAATGGGATCGTTGCCACTGATGCGCTTCAAAGATAATAAGGTTCCAGGGCTTGTGTATGTATCGGGCGGACGTTACAAGAAACCGGCTTTTTTGTGAAAAAATTCATTGATCCAGAAGATGAATTCACCTCTTTTTCGACCGGTAGCAAAGCTAATTAAATTTGTAAATATTGAAAGTACGACTTTCAATTTGTGTCAATTTGTATCTTTGTATTTTCAACAATAGAAAATGCGTGAATTTATCTATCGGCATCTGGCCCGGCAATTGGACGTGTACAGGCAGATCTTTCCGGCGGTGGCCATTCTCGGCCCGAGGCAATGCGGTAAATCAACTTTTGTCAAACAAATCAGCAAAAATTGGCGGGATGCTGTTTATCTCGACCTACAATCACCCGCTGATTTTAATAAACTGAATGACCCGTTATTGTTTTTTGAAAGCAACGCCGATAAAATCGTTTTCCTGGATGAGATTCAACTGAAACCGGAATTATTTAGTGTTTTGCGCAGTGCCATAGACGGTCGTCGCACAAACGGCAGATTTATTTTGTTGGGCTCGGCTTCCAGGGATTTGGTTCAGAAATCATCCGAAACCCTGGCCGGCCGCATCGGGTACCTTTACCTGACACCATTTCTGGCCACCGAACTGAACGACCGGATGGATTTTAACCTCAATGCCTATTGGTACCGAGGCGGTTTTCCGTTGAGCTATCTGGCTCAGAATGATGAATTCAGTGCAATTTGGAGGGAGCAATTCGTACAAACCTTTGTTGAGCGGGATTTGCCACAATTGGGAATCAGCATTCCTGCCATGCAAATGAGGCGGTTCATTACCCTATGTGCCCACCTGCAGGGACAAACCATAAACCTGAGCAAACTTGGTGAAGTTCTTGGCTTGACCCATCCTACTATCCGACGGTATGTTGATTTAGTCGAACAAACATTCATCGCCCGCACGGTACAGCCATTTGAGGGTAATTTGAAGAAACGGATGGTGAAGTCACCCAAACTTTATCTGCGAGATACCGGACTTTTGCACGCCCTGTTGGGGATCAACAGCTTCAATGATTTGTTGGGGCACCCGGTCGTGGGCCATTCGTGGGAAACCTTGGTCATTGAACACATCTCAACCGCACTGCCCGATTGGGGTGCCTGTTTTTACAGAACATCCAAGGGAGATGAATTAGATTTTGTGCTTTCAAGGGGCAATCGGCTTATAGCGGTGGAATGCAAATCTTCATCCGTACCCCAACTGACGCGCGGCACATACCGTTGTATGGAGGATTTGAACCCGGAGCACACCTATGTAATTGCTCCTATGGTGGCCGAATCTTACCCCTTGGCCAAAAATATTACCGTGTGTTCGCTGTTCGATTTTCTGAATAGGATGACTCGTTGACGTTTTCATCACCCGATAATCATGAATGCCCGTGGTTTTGGTAGATATGAAAACCCCTCCCCCTGATGAATTTTTGCCTGAGAATACCTGCTTGAGAATTCCTTCGTGAGAATTCCTTCGTGAGAATTCCTTCGTGAGAATTCCTTCGTGAGAATTCCTTCGTGAGAATTCTTGCTTGAGAATTCCTTGATTTCCACGAAGATTTCTGACGAATGAAAAATGCATCACCTCAAATAGCTCCTTCCCTGGGACCTCTTACACATGGGCGGCTATGCTCGATCGGATCAAGTCGCAGGCTTCAAACAGCATTTCCTCGGGGATATTGAGCGGCGGCGCAATGCGCAGTGATTGTTCATTGAACAAAAACCAATCTGTAATGACCCCCTTTTGCAGGCAGTCAGCAATCACGGCACGGCATCGGGCGTTACTGCCCAAGTCCACACCGAGCATAAAGCCACGACCGGTCATCCGCAGAATGGAGGGATGTTGGAGCCTGCTTCTGATTTCATCCTCCAGCCGGGCGGCACGCGCAGGTAGAATCTCGGCCTCCAGCACGTCGAGGACGGCACAGGCGGCGGCGGCACACACCGGATTGCCACCGAAAGTCGTGATGTGCCCCAGAGCCGGATCGTCTTTAAGTGAAGACATCAGCGCGCCGGGGGCCACGAATGCCCCGATGGGGAGACCGCCCCCGAGTCCCTTGGCGAGGGTCACCACATCCGGCACCACATCATGCTTCGTGAATCCGAACCAATCACCCGTGCGTCCGATGCCACTTTGTATTTCATCGCAGATCAGCACGGCCCCTACTTCGGTGCAACGCGCCCTCAGGGCCTGAAACCAAGGTGTACAGGGGGTTTGATAACCCGCTTCGCCCTGAACGCTTTCTACCACCACGGCGGCCGTACTGTGGTCGATGTACCGGAGGCTATCGGTGTGGTTGTAGGGAATGACGCGGTTGCCCGGAACGAGCGGTGCGAAGGGCCGCTGGTAGCGGTCGTGCCCCATGATGCTGAGCGCTCCGTGCGTACTCCCGTGGTAAGCGTGTTCAAACGAAACCGTCCCCCCCCTTCCGGTGAATTTTTTGGCCAGTTTGAGGGCCCCCTCTATGGCTTCTGTACCGCTGTTGGTGAGGTACACCTGATCGAGAGACTCCGGCAGCAACTGGGCCAGGCGTGTGGCCAGTTGAACCTGCGGGTACTGTATGTATTCGCCGTACACCATCAGGTGCATATAGCGGTCCACCTGCTCGTGAATGGCGCGGCACACCGCGGGGTGGCGGTGGCCCACATTGCTCACACCAATGCCTGAAATCAGGTCGATGTATCGTCGGCCGTGTGCATCCCAGATGCAACTGCCCTCGGCCCGAACTGCTTCAATGCCAAGGGGCGCATCGCTGGTTTGGGCCAGGTGGCGCAAAAACAATTGCCTTTGTGTCAGCATACCATTCGATTCTGCGGGATTTGTTTTAAGGCTTGATTAGAAATATCGTGGTGGACTTATCAGGGCGTTACAGGTGATTTTTTATGTCCATCATCCCATGTAATATCCTGACAATCTCAATCTCCTTTTCTGCTAATGTTTTATAAAAAATTATATGTTGACCGATTTTAAAGCCAAGAAGGTTTCTTTCAACTAATTCGTATGATTTTCCCTGACTTGGATTGTTGGCTAATTCTTTAAAAGAATCAATGATTAACGCATAATAAATTTCTGCTTGATTCTCAGACCAGGTTTCAAGGGTATACGTCCAGATATCATCTAAATCTTCAATTGCTTTGTTGGTTAAGTAAAACTTAGCCATTCTTTTTCCTGGACTTAAGCGTTAATAAATGTTTCTTTGGATCGAAATCGACAGCACGACCACTGTCAAGACCTTCACGGATGGCGTTGCGCAAAATGATTACACGGTTTTCCTCTTCTTCCAATAGTCTTAGTCCAGCGCGCACAGCTTCACTTGCGCTACTAAAACGCCCTTTTGAAACAGTTGATTCGATAAATCTCTCGAAATGACTACCCAAGGATATTGATGTGTTTTTTCCCATGCCTTCTTTTTTTTTCCAAAGTTACCAAATTTTGGTAACTCAGCTGCCTGCTTCATTTGATTCTATAAGGTTGCAGTCTTTTTTTTCACTGACGCTTCGCAGTGTGTTTGTATATTAACGATCTCCTGCAAACCAACCCGACGCCATCGCGGCCAGCTTTTGTAGTTCTTCTACGTCAACTGCGCCGAAATCCGACAAACGATCGCTGTCGATGTCCAGGATGGCCACCACGGTATCCCCTACCAGTATGGGAACGACCACTTCACTCCGGCTCTCGCTGCTGCAGGCAATATGTCCGGGGAAAAGATCCACATCCTCCACGCAAATGCTCCGCTTTTCGGCCCATGCCGTTCCGCATACGCCGCGGCCGATGGCAATGCGCGTACAGGCAACAGGGCCCTGAAATGGTCCCAAAACGAGTTCCGGCCCACGCACCAGGTAAAAACCCACCCAAAAAAAGCCAAACGCTTGCTTTACAGCGGCGGTTGCATTGGCCAGGTTCGCGATCAAATCGGGCTCATGCCGCGTGAGGGCGTCGAGTTGCGGCCAAAGTTCGTGGTATCTATCGCGTCGACCTGTGGTATGGAATGCAATGGATTCTGCCATGGGAAAATGAATAGGCGATTACAGAGTGGGTTACAGGGGAGTTTAATGAACCCGATCGCCTCTGAATTCCATTCCCGCCAACAGCTCAGCCTCATAATCGAGGTATTCCTGCCAGCGCTGCCGCACCATATCGCGGGGCAAGTAACGCTCGGCCAGATCCATAAACAGCCGGTAGTGGCCCGCTTCACTCACCATAAATTCGTGGTAGAAACTGCGCAAGGCGGGTTCGCTGCATTCGAGCGACAACAATCGGAAACGCTCGCACGAGCGCGCTTCAATCAGGGCACAAGTCAGCAGTTTCTCCAACAAAACACGATCCTCCCCCACCCCCTTCCGTTGAAAAGCCAGAAGCCCTTGCACGTAATCGTCGCGTCTTTTCTTGTCGAGCTTGATGCCCCGCGCGTCCATTTCTTTCAACACCTTCCGAAAATGACCCCACTCCTCCGCTACAATGGGCGATAAGGCCTGCACGAGTTCGGCCCGGTCCGCGTATTGCACAATCAGGGAAATGCAGGTGCTGGCCGCCTTTTGTTCACAAAAAGCATGGTCAATGAGAATTTCACCGATACTCTTCTCGGCAATATTGGACCGG
>Ga0214923_10003107_pt1 | contig 21181 bp, 16 predicted proteins | sample LL1510_MetaG_FD_177993 | JGI IMG/M metagenome (GOLD analysis project Ga0214923, IMG submission 177993) | Freshwater microbial communities from Lake Lanier, Atlanta, Georgia, United States - LL-1510 | ecosystem: Environmental > Aquatic > Freshwater > Lake | place: USA: Georgia | collected...
TGAGAAATTGTTATCTTCGTCTACATTGGTTAAAATTCGTAAAAAGTCATTTTTGCCATCATTATTTGGTGAAAACGAATTTGGAACTGCTACACGAATGGAATCATTGAATCGAACATTTACTAATACGGTATCGTAACTGAAACAACCATTCAAATTGTACGATACAACATAATAAGTAGTATAAAAAGGATTTACAGTTAAAGAATCTCCATTGGCAACTTGAATTTGATTGGATTCAACACCGCTTGGATACCAAGCCATAGTTCCACCAGACGGAATACCTGAACCCCACAAATAAGCGTTTTGGTACATATAAATTGTAGTATCGGGTATTTCAACGTAAACGCCTCCAAGGGTATCTGATATTGTTCCATTTACGGAAGGATTGGCCGTTACAGTAACCGTTTGTGAAGTTGAATTTGAACCAAAAGCGTTGGAAGCGGTTAAGGTTATTGTATACGTTCCGGGATTTGAAAAGCAAACTAATCCAGGATTTTGACCTTGATAACTCGAGGGATTAGCACCTGTTCCAAAATCCCAAATCCAAGTTTGTGAATTAGATGTTGAAGTGTTTAATATTTCAATACATTCACCTGAACATATATTAGATTCTGACAATGAAAAATCTGCTGTTGGCACACCACTTTGTGACCAAACCATAGTATTGACAAATGTTAAAAAAAGGATAATAAAAACTTTCATAAATGATTTTATTGTTTATATAAGTTACGAAAGTAATGAAAAAAGTTTCAAATTGAGAATTCAATTCAATTTAGACAACAACATTTTTAATTGTTTAGCCTGAACTATGTCATGAACCCTTAAAATATTAGCTCCTTTTAAATGAGCGTATGTATGAAAAATGTTTGTTCCATTAAGAGCCTCTTCTACTTTAATTTCTAGAGTTTTGTAAATCATAGATTTACGGGATAAACCAAAAAGCATAGGTCTTTCGAGAATTTTAAGAAATTCAGAATATCTCAATAAATTGAAATTATCTTCGAGAGATTTATTAAAACCAAATCCGGGATCTAACACAATATCGTATAAATCATGTTGAGCAAAAAACTCAAGTTTCTCAGAAAAAAAAAGAAGCGAATCGCTAAGGATATTTTCAGTAGATTCATTCTTTACTAAATTCTCTTTTCTACCTCTATTGTAGGTGAGGATGTAAGCGAGTTTATTTTTAACAATTGATGATATAATTGATTCTGAAATCTCACCCCCACTAATGTCGTTGATAATATCGGCTCCTTCATTTATTGCGAAAGAATGGGTTTCTTCAGCAATTGAATCTATTGAAATCAATACAGATGGAAATTTTTTTTTAATTGTCGAAATCGAAGACCCCAATTTTTTAATTTCCTCTTTACTTGAAACTTTGGGGGCATTTGGACGAGTAGAAACGCTACCTATATCTATGATTTTCGCTCCATTAGAAATTAAATTTTCTACATGAGTTAGCAGTGAATTGTCTGATTTTCCTGAAAAATGTTCAAAAAAGGAGTCTTCACTGAGGTTTAAAATAGCCATAATCCAAAGTTCATCGAAATGGTAAAGTTTCCCTTTAATATGAATCAGATCAGTTTGCATAAATTCATGTAAATTTGTCCTAATGAATAAAACAGAGTTCGAATATACAAATGTAATTCATCAATGCAAGTCAGTTTTTGAGAAAAAAACATGGGACTATGGTACATCGTGGCGTATTCTTCGGCCAAGCTCGCTTACAGATCAGTTGTTTATTAAAGCTCAGCGAATTCGTACCATTCAAGAAGCCGGGAAAAATAAAGTAGACGAACCTTTTGAAGATGCGTTTATGGCGATTGTGAATTATTGCGTCATGGCTATCATCCAATTGCGCCTTCCAGCTGAAATAGGAAAAACGGAATTGGATTCTCAGTCGGCTATCGATTGGTATGAAAAGGTAACAGGAGAGGCGTTTGAACTTATGAAAGCGAAAAATCATGATTATGGTGAAGCGTGGAGGGATATGAGGGTAAGCTCATTAACTGATTTGATTTTAACAAAAGTATTGAGAATTAAGCAGATAGAAGATAATTTGGGGGTTACTTTGGCTAGCGAAGGGGTGGAAGGAAATTATTACGACATGATGAATTACGCTGTTTTTGCCCTGATTCACCTCGAAGAGTTAAAATAACGTTAAATTTTTTTTTGACTCGTTCTTACCCTTTATTTTTGAAGAACTAAATCGATAATCATGGAAAAAGTAAAACAATATTTACCCTGGGCTGTAAGGATATTACTTTCAGGATTTTTCTTTCTATCTGCAGCTGCTAAATTGTACCCTTCTCCCGTTTTGGCTATAACATCATTTGAAATGAAGCAATTGCTACCTTTAGGTTTCGACGAATGCTTTGCACCGTTTTTTTCTAGGTATGTTATCGCTGCAGAAATTGCGCTTGGCATAGGATTATTACAACCACACTTTTTAAAATCTATCGTAATTCCTGCAGCCACCCTAATGTTAGGTATTTTTTCAATTCATCTTGCTGTTGAAATTATGAACACAGGTGGAAATTCTGGAAATTGTGGATGTTTTGGCGAATTAATTCCAATGACACCTCTTCAATCAATTTTCAAAAATATTGCATCTATTGGTTTATTGATTTATTTGTTTTTTCAAGTTAAAGACAAGGAAAAAGGACAAAACAATCCTTGGATTCTTTCCAGTATTTTTGCTTTCTCCAGTCTTTTTATGTTCGGACTAACACCAATGGAAAGTTGTGAAAAGGATTCGTTTGATTGCACGCAAGTTGTGGTTGTTGAAGATGATAGTTCGAATGAGGAATTAAACACTACTTTAACTGATAGCACATTTAAAGTCACAGAATCTTTAGACCAATTAAAATCCAAAGAAATGAAGATTAAGGAGAAATTGAACAAAATAGATTCAAGGACAGAACCTCCTAAAAACATTAAATCGACGGATGATTTAATTAAATTTTTTAAAAACATAACCCAATGAGACCTTATTTTTTAATTTTCGTATTTACTTCATTTTATTTTCTTTTTGGATTTAGCCAAACCAAAGATAAAAATGGAAATATTATTTTTACAAATTCTGAATTGAATAAGATTTATAAAGAAATCAATTATTTAAATGAAAAAGTAATCGAACAGCAGAATTTAATTGAAAATTTGGAATTACAATTAAAAATACAACAAGCCGGACTTAATGAGTCATTACAACCAGAAAAAAAATTATACGAACCTACACCTGTAGTTTCTCAATTTTCTGCGGCTATTCCAAATATTGATAAAGGGTTAAAACTATTGTGTTTCTTTTCACCAACATGTGATCATTGCCAAGGAGCGGGAAAGGATATCGTTTCAGTTATAGCAAAGTCTAATGTGAAACCAAAAGTTCATATTGCCTTTCAAGAAGAACCAGAAGAAGTGCCCAATTTCTTTAAAATTATTGGAAGAGAATTTAATCACCAAGTCTTTGAAATTCGACAATTCATGAAGGTGTTTGGTTTGACTAATGATGTTCCTGGTGTGGTGTTGATGTGGAACGGAAACATAATAAAATTTTATCAAGGTTCAGGCGATGCAGCATTTTCAAAGGATAAGCTTATTAAAGATTTAAAGGATATCGAAAAAAAGCTAAAGCAGTAGTCTGTTGAAAACTTGGTAGAATCATAAACGTTCATCTTTTCAATTATCCTTAATTTAGGGTATGAGAAAAAAAATAGTAGCTGCAAATTGGAAGATGAATCTTCTCCAATCCGATGCACTTAGTTTTCTGAAAACGTTAAGAAGTCATGATTTATCCAAATTCCCACAACTGGATGTTGTCATTTTTCCCTCTTCTATTTTCTTGGAAAAAATGATTAATGAGTATGTCGGTAAGTTAGGCATTGGAGCTCAAAATTTTTATTTCGAAGAGCGAGGCGCATACACGGGAGAAATAAGTTTAGATCAACTAAAATCAATAAATTGTTCATATGTTCTTATTGGTCATAGTGAACGCAGAACATATTTTTCTGAATCGCCAGAATTGATTTTAAATAAATTAAAAGCTGCTGTTAATAAGCAATTCAATTCCGTACTTTGCATCGGCGAAAGTATCTCTGTTCGGAATTCTGCTAATCATTTGTCTTTTTAGAAGATCAATTAAACGATTCTATCGGCATGCTCGAAGAAAATGACATTAAATCTATTTCCATTGCATATGAGCCTATTTGGGCAATAGGTACTGGTCTTACTGCTAGCGTAGAACAAGTCAATGAGGTGCATAATTTTATTCGGTCGTTCCTCGTTGATCGTTTTCCAAATTTAGGGAATGACGTTAGAATTTTGTACGGCGGAAGTTGTAACGAACAAAATGCAAAGGAGTTATTTTCATGTCTAAATGTAGATGGAGGCCTAATTGGTGGAGCATCTCTAGATAGTGATAAATTCTACCAAATAATTCAAGCAGCCAATGAAGTATCTCGAATTGAGTATTGACGTAATTCCACGAGAACCATGGAATGAAATCTTTATTTCTGATTTATCGGAAGTAGGTTTTGAAAGTTTTCAAGAAGATGAAGATGGTTGTCTAAAAGCATATATACAAGAAGCGAATTACAATGAAACACATGTGACTAATTTGTTCAATCAAAGGAAAAAACAAATTGACTTTACTCATAAAATCCAACTTCTCGAAGAGCAAAATTGGAATGCAGAATGGGAATCTCAATTTGATCCGGTGCTTGTTGACGATAAATTAGAAATAATCGCACCGTTTCATAAATCTATTTTGAAGCAGGGTTTATCCATTGTCATTGAACCTAAGATGACATTCGGTACAGGCCATCATCAAACTACCTATCTCATTTGTTCTTATTTATTGAATTTCCCTCCTAAAAATTTAGATGTATTAGATATGGGAACAGGGACAGGAGTCCTTGCAATTTTGACAGAGCTACTGGAAGCAAGAATGATTAAAGCAGTAGAGATTGAAGAGTGGTCGGTGGAAAATGCTATTGAGAATGTGCAACGGAATAACTGTTCGCGCATTGAGGTATTAAAAGGTTCCAAGGAACAAATCCCTACTATTCAATTTGATTTAATTCTTGCAAACATTAATAAAAACGTATTACGAGATCAATTCCCAAGCTATTCAACGCACATGAAATTAGGTGGAAGTCTTTTAATTTCGGGATTCTTCACAACAGATGATGAAGAATTGATTCAATTAGCGAATAAAAATGATTTTAAATTTCAATCTCGCAATGAAAAAGACGGATGGTCTATGCTTCAATTTGTTAGATTATGAAAACATTAATATTACTATTAATATTGACAGTAGCGTCAACTCTTAATGCCCAGTCTTTTACGAAAGACAAAGAGAAATTTAATAAAGATTGGAGCAAATTTCCACTAGAAAGTAAGGCAAGTGAGTTTTGTAAAAAGGATCTTGAGGACTTGTTAAAATCACCTCAACTTTCTGATTCAAAATTTTCTAAAATGGTGGATGGATGCAATAGCTTAGAGAAAAAAGGAGTTTCTGCAAATCCTGATATTTTCAATTACATGATTTCATTTTTATTTCAAAATGTAAATAAGTTTGATACTGAATTTAATCAGCAATGGGGTGAAATTTTCGCTGAAATCTATGAGAAACAACCTGATCAACTTAGTGATTTTTTACTCTTTTCCTCAAATTTATTTCGATATAAGGCACTTATAAGAGACGCAAATTATGGTTGGTACTTTCAAAAGGGAGAATTTGAATGGCTTCGCGATAAAAAATTACAATTAATTTGCAAAAATGGGGATTTAATTTGTTTCGTTCCTATTCGCGGAACCAATGGCGATTCACTAAAAATAAAATCAACAAATGGTGTTTTTGAAATAGCCTCAAAACGTTGGGAGGGTAGGGGTGGACTTATCACATGGGAGAAGGTAAAGATTAACAAGGACGAGACCTTTGCTAATTTGAAAGGGTATAAAGCGGATTTCAATAAAACGGTTTTGAAGGCAGATTCAGTTGCACTTACAACGCCATATTTTCAACAACCTATTCTAGGAAAGCTGACGGATAAAACTATTTTGGATTTATCGGAAGGAGAAAAGGTTCCGCAATTTGTTTCCTATGAGAAACGACTAAAGATTCCCAACTTAAGAAAAAATGTAGATTACGATGGTAGTTTTACACTTGAAGGTGATGATTTTGTTGGGAAAGGTGTAGAGGGTAAACCGGCAAAAATGATATTTAAGGTTGCGGGTAAAACTCAATTGGAAGTATCATCTTTAGAATATCAAATAACACCTGAAAGCATATTATCGAAGGAAAGCTCATTGAAATTACTGTATAAAAATGGCGATTCTCTAACTCTTCAAAAGGGTTTATTATTGTATAATTTGACGCAAGAAGAATTAAAGATTACAGCTGCAAATCAGGGGGGTACTTATGTTCCGTTTTGTGATAGCTACTTTAATTTATATGTTAGAGCACCTATATTAGTTTGGAGCCATTTAAAAAATGTGGCATATTACACCTTTGATGTGGGAACTTCTCAAGAGCAGAAATATGCCGTATTAGAGTCTAAGGATAATTTCGATGGTAAATTATACTCCAAGTACAATTCTGCAAATGCTGAACATCCGTTCCAACTTATAGCTAAAAAAGCTATTACTTCCGGTAGAATGGAATTTGGTGAAGGAGAGTTAGCTTCTTCCATGAATAGAATAGTGGATCAAATCAAACCCCTGATGGTCGATATGACGTCAGACGGTTTTGTTCAATATAATGGGACAACCAAAAAGATTAAAGTAGAGCAAAAATTAATCGATTATGTGTTGTCTCAAAATGGTGAGAAAGATTATGACAACCTTTCAATTACATCAGATTTCCGACCAATTAAAATTCCTTTTTCTGATGTAGACCTGCAAAACAATCCTGAATTACAATTTGAAAAAATGAGAATTCAAGATCGAAATAAAACACGTCAGCTTTCAATCGCATTTGCGAGAATTAAAATTGATGAATTAGAAATGAATATCAGTGAAGTAGATCAAGTTACATTTTCTGAAAATCAAAAGGTAATTGCGTTTTGTGACTCCTCTAAATTGACATTAAAGAAAAATAGAGATATGTATTTTTCGGGTTGGTTAACAGCAGGAAAAATGGATGTTTATTGTAATAATTCCATTTTCGATTACGAAAACTTTAAAGTAAATATTCTTTCTTCAAGAGATGCCTATTTTAATTTTAAACCAATGAAAACAGAGGATGGCAATCAACCGATCGCCTCTCCTTCCTCTATTAGTAATCTTACAGGTGAATTATTAATTGATTTACCATCATCCCGCTCAGGTAAAAAAGCCAAGATGGATGAATACCCTAAATTAGTTACAAGGTTGAATAGCAAGGTATATTACAACGATAAATCAATATTAAATGGTGCTTACGATTCTACGCGTTTTTATTACGAAATCACCCCATTCGAATTAGATAGCCTTGACAATTTTAAAGAAAAAGCCCTGGCTTTTAATGGAGAACTTAACTCAGGTGGAATATTTCCTAAATTAAAAGAAAAGCTTATCGTGATGAATGATTATTCGCTCGGGTTTTTTACTAAAGCTCCAGAAGAAGGATTGCCATTTTATGGAACAGAGAACAGATATAAAAATAAAATTGCGTTATCGCAAAATGGTTTGCAAGGGTCAGGTACTATAGAATTTTTAGAAGCAACTGCTGTTTCCAAACTATTAACATTTTTACCGGACTCGGCAATTGGAATTGCACAATTTTCAAATAAACAAAAGGAAAGTGGGATTAAATTTCCTGAGGCTAACTCAACAGCTGCACTCTTAAGTTACCAACCTAAATTGGGAGTATTAAAAGTGTCTAGTTACAATGGCCAATTAATTTCAATGTTTAACAAGGAAGTTACGTTAACAGGCACATTAGTGCTTCAAAAATCTGGAGCAACAGGTTCAGGTTTAATTGATTTCAAAGAAGCATCATTGGAAGCAAAAGACTTCCGTTTTACTGATGAAGATATTGACACAGATCACTCAAATTTTGCGATAAGAAATCGATTTACTAGTCACGGAGAAAATCCTTTGGCGATACAATCTATCGGATTTAAAGGACATGTTTCTTTTAATGAAAGAATGGGAGAATTTACTTCAAATGTTAGTAAACGAATTAAATTCCCAGCGAATAATTACTATTGTCAAATGGATAAATTTATCTGGCAGATGGATGCTCAGTCTATTGATTTTGAGAAAAGTGGGGTTAATGAAACAAATTTTGAAAGTGGGATGGATTTAGTTACAAATAATTTTTTTTCAATGGACCCAAACCAAGATTCATTACAATTTAAATCTTTGAGTGCCACCTACGATTTAAAAACACAAACAATAAATTGTAGAAAAGTTGAATTTGTTCAAGTTGGTGATGCCCGTATTTTCCCTGATTCAATGAAGGTTCGCATTCGCAAAGCTGCCAAAATGGATTTACTTAAAAATGCAATAATCGTTGCCAATTATATTACTAAATACCACAAATTCACAGATGCCAATATTTCAATACTTTCGCGAAATACATACGAAGGAAATTGTAGTTATCCATACTTTGATAGAGATAGCCTAGTAACTATAATTCCTATGCAATCTATTGTCTATCGTAAGGAAAAGAAAGAAACAGTTGTAACTGGAGAAATTTTAGAGAGGATGAATTTTAAACTTAGTAAAGAATTCGATTATTTTGGAAAGATTTCTATTCTCGCCTCAACTCCTGGATTAATTTTGTCAGGTTCTACAAGAATTAATCATGACTGTTCCTATGATAAATCATGGTTTAATTTTAGTGACACAATAAATCCTAAGAAAATTCAAATTCCGGTTAATCAAAAACAAGTCAATACTAAAAATGAACCAGTCCTATCTGGATTTGCTTGGCGGAATTCGTTAAAGCTGGATAGTTTGCGTGTTTACCAAGGTTTTTTATCAAAAAAAGAACGTGAAACGGATATTGAATTGTTATCGGCAAGTGGTTTTGTTCAATATAATGATGTTGCTCATGAATTTCAAATAGGAACAAAAAGTAGATTGCAAAAATTAGATACGCTGTCAACGTTATATTCACTTCACTTAGGCACGTGTATTTTGAGTGGATTTGGCCCAATAAATCTTGGAATTAACTACGGTGAAACTTCAATAAAAGCTTATGGCAAGCTCGAATTTAATCCTTCTGATAAAAAGACTTCAACATATTTAAATGTTGCGATAGATATGCAAGTCCCAAAAGACGTTATGGAAATTGTGGCAAACAAAATTAAGGCAGATGAAAATTTAAAAGAGGTAGATTTAAAAGCTGGAAAATATGGTTTGAAAAATAATTTCGCTTATTGGATAGCAGAAGAGCATGAAAGAGTGTTTAAAGATTTTGATGAGGATAGATTAAAAAAGATGCCTGATGAATTGGATCAAACATTGATTCTTTCCGGAGTTCGTCTAGAGAGTTTAATGGGCAGTGCCGCTGGTGGAAGAAAAGCAGAACGGGGATTCATTAGTGATAAAAATGCAACAGTAGGATTAGTAAGTATTTCGGGAATACCTGTTTTAAAAGAATTAAACACGAGAGCGTTTTTTGCTCAACGTCATAGTTCAGATGAAACTCAGTTTTTTGGAATAAATTTGGATGTTAATGAAGAAAAATTCTTTTATCTAAACCATCAAATGGACAATAAAAATGAGTCAACGTTGAGCTTTGTGACGAACGATTCTGAATTAAAAAAAACCATTTTAGCAATAAAACCGAAGAAACGTAAGGCAAAAAACTTTAAATTTGAGTTAGCTGAAGGTTCTGAAGCTAAGAATTTAGTTGCAAAATTTAAGAGTGTATTTCAAAATAGGTAAATGAAATGTTACTTTCTATAATTATTATTTTGGCTTATTTTATTGGTTCTATTCCAACTGCTGTTTGGTTGGGTAAATATTTTCATGGAATTGATGTTCGTGACCATGGAAGTAAGAATGCTGGGGCGACAAATACATTTAGAATTTTGGGGAAACGTTTAGGTTGGACCGTACTTATGATTGACATTTTTAAAGGTTCATTATGTGCTTCTTTGCCATTTCTATTTAAAGATTATTACCTTGGGTTCAAAGATGAGGAACTTATTTTACAACTCTGTGGTGGATTTTCTGCTGTATTAGGGCATGTTTTTCCCGTTTATGCTGGATTTAGAGGAGGAAAAGGAGTCGCTACCTCACTAGGAATTGTTTTAGGTATTAACCCAGTCGGAGCAATAATTTGTCTTTGTCTTTTCTTGCTAATATTTATATCGTTCCGTTTCGTTTCATTAGGTGCTATTACGGCAGCCATGGCATTGCCTTTCATCAGTTTTTTTTTATTAAAGGAAGATCAACGAATTATGATCATTTTTACAATTATTTTATCCTTCGTTGTTATTGCAGCACATAGAAAAAATATCGGGAGACTTTTAAGAGGTGAGGAGAACAAAATGAACCTTTTAAAAAAGAAGGCGTAATTGTTGTATATTAATTAGTTAATATAAATCGCCATTTGTTGAAACTCAATATATATTTCTTTTTTTATTTTATCCTCAATGGGGTGTATTTAGCTTTTGGGCAAAATTTAAATGCCTTAAAAAAGGAAGCCGATGGGTTTTTTCAAAAACAAAATTATACAGAAGCCAAGGAGAGATATTTAAAATTGATAGCGGTAGATCAAAAAAATGTTGAGTTTAATTATAAGTATGGAGTTTGTCTTTTTGAAACTGAAAATAAACTGAAGTCTAAAAAATACTTTGAATTCATATTAAATAAAACAAACGTCCCCGTAAAAGCACATTTATATCGAGGGAAAATATTTCAACATGAATACGATTTCGATAATGCAATTCGTGAATTTGAACTTTGCAAAAAAGATATTCAACTTGAAAAGGAAGCCAGGGAAGAAATTGATCGCTGTGTTTCGGCAAAGGAACAAATTAAATTAAAATCTAACCTAACTGTTAAAGAAAAAGAACTTACTCAACAAGGTAATCATGAGAAATTTTATAAGTTTTCTCAACCTTACACCTTTTATAATTTAGATAAAGGAGAAGTTTACGAAAAGCAAAATAAGGCAGTAGGATTTAACCCAAAATATATTTTCAAACGTGGCATGAAATACCGAATTTTCGCTTCCTACAGCGAGAAAAAGGAAACAGGTTTGGATATTTTTATTCAGATAAAAAATGTGAATGAAGAATGGGGTGAAATTCGGAAAATTCCTCTTATCAATACACTTAAGGATGAAAATTATCCATTTTACGATGATTCGACCAAAACTTTATATTTTGCATCTACTGGTCATAGTTCCTTTGGAGGGTATGATATTTTTAAGGTGCCTTATGACTGGAAAGCAAATACTGTTGGCGAAATTGAAAATATTGGTTTTCCGTACAATACACCAAGTGATGATTATTTATATGTGCCAGATTATGGTTTGAATAGCGCCTATTTTACATCAAATAGGAACGGGGAATTAATGAATGTGGAGGTATTTACTGTTTCTTTGGCACCTGCAAATAATCCACTGATTGCTTCAAAAGGTCGTTGGGTTGACGAAGTAGAGAATAAACCTGCCACCATAAAAATTAATATTCGAAATATTGCAAGTAATGAGACTTTTGGTCCGTTTGTATCAGATTTAAACGGTAATATTTCCATATACTTCCCAGTCCATGGAATTTACGAATACGCAATTGAGTTTTCTCTTTACGGTCAGGAAAAACATTTTAAAAAAATAATAGAAATTCCTTTGATTTCTGAGAAGGAATTAATTGAACAGACAATACGTTATTACATGGAAAACTCTATTGAACAAGTAGAAGTTAATACGCGAGTACAGTTCGTAAATGATTTTGACGCATTAGAACCTTTGCGCCTTCAAGAAATTTCAAAATTATCTATAAATGAGAAAAGTGTTGGTTTACAGTCTAATATTGAGCAAGCAGCGAAAGTAGACGTTTTTACAAAGCTTAACATTATAGAGAATGATAAGCAAAGAGCTATTGAAATATTAGTGGATAGCTTGTTGGAAAAGGAAATTGACATGGAGAACAATGAACGTTTTCGAATTCAAGCAAACGAATCAATTCAAAAAAATAATGAACGTATTGTAATTTTAGAAAATGAAATTGCGCAATTTAAAAATGAAATTCCCCTTGAAGAACAGCGCTTTAACAGCCAATTGAATCAAAAAAACAATGAAATTGAAGAAATGCTGAAGGAGAATCTCATTCTCATGAATCTTGTGGAACGACAAAATCAAATTAATGAAATTCGACCAAATCTTGATGATGTAACCTTGTTAAATGAAGAGCTCAACGAGATTGTACAAACTAAATCCAACGACGAGGTGGTGAAATTTATTGAGTCAAAATTATCTCAGATTCGAAATTCACTGTCCAAGCAAGTAATTTCACCCAAACAAATTAATTTGGACTTGCAAGAGGAAAATTCAACTAAAATAGCAAGTGTTGAATTAGAGTTAATCTCCTACTCAAAGCAGATTGATAGTTTATCGAAGCAAGTAGTAAAAATTGAAAGCGAGATTAAAAATCTTTCCAAGAAAAAACAAGACGAAAAAAAGGAGGAATTGGCCAGAATAAATAAACAATTGGCAATTACTTCAGATTTGAAAAAAGAAACGGATTACCAGCTAAATATATTAGTGTCTGAAAGGAATGCGTTTAACGAAAATCAGGACTTGGTAAGTTATATTTCAGACGAATCATTAAAGATTAAACAAATTGGATTGATTACAGCAACACCTTCTTATGACAAAGGTAAAGAACAAATATTACAGCAACTTTTTGATAATAAGGTCAAAGAACCAGTCAAAATTGAACAGTCAATTATATCAGATCTCAAAAAACAATATGAAGATGGACTTATTGGATTGGAACTGATTAAAAATACTGAAGAAAAATACAAGGTAAAAAAGAAGTTAGAAGAAGATTATATTTCTGAATTACGAAAATCCGCAAATCTGAATAGTGAGGAGGTAATAGAGTTAGTACAACTCCTAGAAAATCGTTTAAAAGAAACAACTCTATTATTGGATAGCATCGACCGTAACCAAGAAGTAGTACAAATCAATAATTCAACTACAACAAATTCAGAGGAGAACTACGCAAAGAAAGAGGAGGTATCGCAAAGCAATACAACAACTAATTCAGAGGATAACAACGCAAAGAAAGAGGAGGTAACGAAAAGTAACACCTCAACCAATTCAGAGGGGATCAACACAAATAAAGAGGAGGTAACGAAAAGTAACACCTCAACCAATTCAGAGGAGAACAACGCAAAGAAAGAGGAGGTAACGCAAAGCAATACTTCAACTAATTCAGTGGAAAACAAATTGAAGAAAGAGGAGGTGACGCAAAGCAACACCTCAAATAATTCAGAGGAGAACAACGCAACGAAAGAGGAGGTAACGCAAAGCAACACCTCAACTAATTCAAAGGAGAACACCGCAAAGAAAGAGGAGGTCTCGCAAAGCAATACTTCAACTAATTCAGTGGAAAACAAATTGAAGAAAGAGGAGGTGACGCAAAGCAACACCTCAAATAATTCAGAGGAGAACAACGCAAAGAAAGAGGAGGTCTCGCAAAGCAATAATACAAATACGATTAATGCGGAAAATAATAATTTAGAAAGCATGAAGGAATTTGTTGAAAATCAACTCGAAAAACTCAAGACTATTGAAAATGCAAAAGAGAAAGGCATTAATACCAATGAGAATGAACAAAAGACTTTTCAGGCACTTAAAAATCGGATCCTCGAGAAATCTGAACGTACAGAAGAGATAAATAAAGTTTCTACAATTTTGGGAAATTTTGGAAATGAACAAAATACAGAGAGTGTTGCTATGAAATCTGTTCGAATTTCTCGATTGGAAAACGAAATACGTCAAACAGAGAGCGCGCAAATTAAAAAAATATTGCAAGAAGAGAAGGAATTTTTAGAGGAAGAACTTTTAGTCTTTCAATCGGAATTATCACCAGAAGATTCTAATTATGAAACTAATTTTCCGAAAGAAAACGTGGAGAATAATGAATCAGAATCATTAGCGAAAACGACGGAATATGCCACCTATGCATCCGAAAGAATTGCCTTGGCAAGGTCTTTAAAATCTATAGAAGTTGTACAAAATAAACTTGGAGAGAAAACACATTCCTTAGTTTCTGGAGCAGTGCTAAATGAAATCGAAAGAGGTATGATAGAAGACTCAATCAAATGGCTTCAGCGACAGTTAATTGAAATTGAGTCAAACAATTCTTCTCTATCTGCTAAATTGATGTCCTACACAAATCAGGCGCAATATGAAACTATGGTCACGCGAAATATTCAACCTATAATTAATACAAGTAGTCCTGAGGAGATATCAAGTTTTAGTTTAAAGAAAAATGAATCTATTTCGTTTGAGAAACCATTACCAATTGGTGAAAGAAAACTAAATGGATTAGTGTTTCGCGTTCAAGTTGGTGCCTTTAGAAAAACGGTACCACCAAACTTGTTCAGAGAATTTACACCCGTTAATGGCGAGGTGATTCCTAATGGCTTGACCTGTTACATGGCGGGATATTTTAATAATTCCAATACAGCTATAAAGGCAAGAAACGATATTCGTACTCTTGGTTATTCCGATGCTTTTATTGTAGCCTATTGCGATGGTAAAAGAATTCCTTTTGAACAAGGACAGGTATATGAGCAAAACAAGCAATGCATTAGTTTATCTGAAAATGATTTAACTATTCAATTACAAAACCTATTAAAGAATGATGTAATAAGTGAATCTTCAAATAATTCAAATAGAGAAGTTTCGACACTGACAAAAGATGAATTTGGTGTTGAAATAGCTGGAAATACGGATTATTTATATTTTTCAGTTCAGGTAGGTGTATTCAATCGATCACTAAATCCGGTCCGTTTGAATGGAATAACTGACTTAATCATTCATAAAGCCGAAAATGGTCAATTGCGTTATTCTTCTGGTCGCTTTGATAATATTAACGAAGCAAAAAATAGAAAAAATGATGTCAATACAAAAGGAATTACGGATGCATTTATCGTAGCTTACTACAAGGGCAAAAGAATTTCGTTTGGAGATGCACAAGCAATGATAGATCGAAATTCTGAAATTGTAAAGTCTAATATTAATTCTAATAATAACACGGAAGCTACTTCAATAAACCAGTTGCCAGGAATTCAGTCTAATTTAGATTTTAGTGTATTGAAACCGAGAATTGTAAAGATGAAATATTATTATGAAAAGGAACTAAAGGAGGAGGATATATGGAATCCAATTGATAATTCATTTGCTTGCAATTATAATTCTTCATCTCAAATGTTGACAACACCATTATTTGATAAACCATTTTCGTCTCCCGAGGTATTGGTTGCCTTGAGAAGTTATCGTTTGAACGAGTATAAGTTAAATTCTTCAAAAGTACAGTTTAAGTTATCCTCAGAAAATTCTGGCTTTTTGGTAAACCATATGCTAAGAAGTTCGTATAAATATGAAATTAATAATGATCAATTGGTTGTTTACCCTTCAAATACCGAAGAAAAAGAACAACTAATTGCGCTAAAAGAGCAAATGGAAGAATGATGATAGAATTTACGCGACAAACTGAAACGCAATCACAATCTGTAGCACTTGAAGAACTTATTGATCAGTATAACTTGGTTTTATACAATGACGATGTAAATACGTTTGATCATGTTATTAACTGTCTTATTCGTATTTGTAAGCATGAAATGATGGAGGCCGAACAATGCACTTGGATTGTACATGTTAACGGGAAATGTAAAGTTAGAAATGGTTCTTTTGAGGAATTAGAAGGTATGTGTACTCAAATGATGAACGAAGGTCTTTCGGTTAAAATTGAATAAATTCTGGAATTTATTCGTCTCCCTCTACCATTCTTTTGTATTCGAAAAGAGTTTTCTCAATAGTTTCATATCTACCATTTGGAGAAGGACTTAACGCATTAATGTTCCCAATAATCAAATTCGGTAAAACATATACATAGTAAGGAAATCCTTGCACATCTAAATCTTTCCAAATGGGGTGATTATTTTTAGCCGCAATTTTGGTCCAAGTGATTTGATCTAAGTATGTTTTTTCAGATTTGGAGTAGCGTTCTTGTTCTTTGTAAATAGTTATGAACTTAATGTATTTCCCATATGTTTTTTCTAATTTGCGCATTGCAGCGAGTTCAGAAATGCACTTTTTGTTTGTTGGATTAAAAAATTGAATGTAAATAGGTTGGGAGCTAAAGTCCTTAAATTTTATATTCTCAAATGCATATTCAGGTAATTTATCACCAGCATCTAAAATATTGAACTTTGAAAATAATCTTTCAGCAGCTCTTTTAGCCACTGATTCACGCTTCATCAGCTTAAATTGATTGAGAAAGTTCAATAAATTTGTTTTGGTAATAACACGGTCGTAATAAAGGTCAGTTACCATGAGCAAACAAACAACCTCTGAAAGTTCAACTGATCGAATTAAAGAATCACTTTCTAAAATTTTTAAGGTGCCGCTAACATTTCCTTGATCTAGTAAATGTATCAGCTCTAATCGTCTTTCTGGTGTTTGTTTGTAGAAGTACTTGTCGTAAAAAATAGAAGCGAAACCGAAATATTTATCGTTATTCCATTTTACGGGTGTTTCTTGAAGATAAAATGAAAATTTATCAATATCTGAAGGAGATGCGAAATCCTGTAATTCCTCAATGTGTATTCCTAAGGAATATTTTACATAGTCATTAAAAAATATACTTTTCTCTTGACTATAAATTTCATTAACGGCACTTCTGAATTTTTTAATTTCTCTTAGAAATTCCCCCGAGTTCTTCTCTTTTAATGGGTATAAAATGTTAAGTGATTGGTCAAGCCAGTGTTCAAAGGTTAGTATTTTATAATTTATATCCAGTGTATCCAGATTAATAAAGGTCAACTCTACTTCATTGTCTTGGTTAAAATTTGAGAATGCCAAATCAGAAAACTCTAAGTAATAGGTAGCTTTAGGCTGCGCATATAAGTATCCGAACTTATTTTGATGTCGAATGAACAGTTTCTCAGTCTTCTCTAGTGAAACAGAAAAACTGAAGCGGCCCATAGAATCACTTAATGTCTCGCCGTAAATAATGTTTTCATTAGAAATATAATCTGCTTTAGTGCCAATTTCGAATTTACTAAACGCGTGATTGGAAATTCCTTTAATCGTAACTTGCGCGCAAAGAGACAAGGAACAAAAAATGATTAAGAAACTTAGGAGTTTAGTCATACAGTTTTTAAGACATAAATAATGCCATATTAAACGAGAAGTTGAGGTGATGTTACAAAACTCGAAATATCGGCGCCATTCAAGTGCATTTCTCTAATAATAGAAGAATTAACAGCGCTAAATTCTTGATTTGTTAATAAAAATACGGTTTCAAATTCTGCTAGTTGGAAGTTCATATGAGCAATTGATTTTTCATATTGAAAATCTTTGGAATCCCTTAATCCGCGTACAATATGTGTTGCTCCTATTTTCTTACAGAAAGTTACGGTTAACTCCTGATAGACCGCTATGGTTACTTTTTCTTCGTCAGAGAATAAAGATTGAATATGTTTTTTTCGATTTTCCAAGGTAAACAGATATTCTTTTCTTGAATTTACTCCAATTCCGATAATGAGTTGATCAAATAAGCTCAAGGATTTTCTTACAACGGCTTCATGTCCTTTTGTAAAAGGATCAAAACTTCCTGGAAATAAACCAATTCTTTTCATTTTTCGAAGTTAAAAAAACTAAAGTGAACGTTGCCAAATTTTCTAGAAAAACTAAATTCTTTTAATGCCGAAAGGTCTGTTTGAGGACCATGTTCTATAATGGCTTGACCATTTTTTTTTAATAAATTACCTTTAAAAATTTCGTTTACTAATTCGGCATGTATTTTTAAATGAAAGGGTGGATCCGCGAAGACTAAATCGAATTTTTTTGTAGAGTTCTTGCAAAATACTACACAGTCAGCTTTGTATGCGTCCATTTTGTCAGTAATATTTAATGCAGAAATGCTTTTACGGATGTAATTAAAACTTACAGGATGACTGTCAACAGCCATCACATATTGGGCGCCTCGAGAAACAAATTCAAAGGCAATATTACCTGTTCCGGTGCATAAATCCAAAATCTCAAGTTCATCAATAGAAATCAAATTTTCCAATACATTAAATAAACCTTCTTTAGCAAAATCGGTAGTAGGACGTGAAGGGAAATTACTTGGAACTGAAATGCGTTTTCCTTTTAAGTTTCCTCTGATAATTCTCATTTAGCCAAAAATAAATGAGCAGAATCAATATTGATAATTTTTGTGTCTTTAAAAAGTGCAATGCTTTTCATTTGCTTTTCGAAGGACGATAAATTGAAATTAGGAACGTCATTCAAAACAGAAATGTGGAACGCATCAATATTCTTAATTTCTAAACTAGTCAAATGTGCCATAAAAAAATAAATGACATCGATTTCATTTTCAAAATCACTAACACTAAGCTGCTTTAACTTCATTTCTCCTTTTAAAGCGAAATAAACAGAAATTGGAGTAACCACTAAAAAGGGTTCGAAGGAAGGAATAGACACCTTTAAATACCTGAGAATAATAGTGTTGAAATGCTCAATAAATGAAGTGCCTGGCAGAAGCGTTCTAAAGTCATCAACTTCCTTTTTTATTGCAAAAACATTTGATAATTCAAACGAACTATTTATTGTGAAATAAATTCTCTCGTGTAAATCTAAACTGCTAAAATTTAAATTGAAATAATCTTTTGCTTGTGAAGCAAGGAAAACAACATTTGGTAGAAGGGTGAATCTTGAGGAATCAATATATATGTGATGGTTTCCCTCAACTTCTTTAATCAAGTTGGGCAGATTATTCGTATCATCAATCGAAAGACAAGAGTAATTACCTTCTGTAGTTGAATGAAAAAATAGGCTCGAATTGTGAAAAACAAAAATACCCAAATCAGATTAATTTTCGTCTTCCCAACTACCTTTTAAGTCGCCAGTTTGAAGATTACCGAAAAACATCTCTTCGGGTTCTCCGTTTTCGTATTTCGAAAAAGGAATAGTACCAGATATTCTTGTGGCATGTGTAGTTGTACCGTCCTGACCTTTAAGGATTTTAGATTCTATTTTCCATTCCTGATTTTCTGTTCCTGGAATATAACGTAAAGCTTTCGTGTTGAAGTCTCCTAAACCTAAATCAAGACGTTCCTTCATATAACTCTGATTTCGAATAAAGGTAGTTTCAATGAACTTAACTTTTACACTATCTCTTTTAAAACCAACTAAATCTTCGGGAATAGTTTTCATTTTACTCAACGCAACTGCTTCCTCCTCAGTCATTTTATTATCAATAGCTTGATTGGCTTTGTAAACGGTAACCACACCGTCTTTACTCGTTTTAAACCCAATAGATACCAGGTATTTCAATTCTTCAGGAGTAATTCTTCTTGCAGGAACTGAGCCAGCGTCATCATCCTCCCAAACATAGTCATTTTCAGCAAAGCCTAATAACTCCTCCCATGTTGCGGCATATTTACCATATCTTTTCAAAAATGCTGATTGGATGGTCCGTAAATCTTGAAGATTTCGTTCAGCGGTAAGTTTTGTCTTTTTATAGTCTTCTTGATGTGTTCTAGTCGTTTCAACTGAATTGTAGGAAGCTATTGTTGCATAAGTGGCGAGTGCTAATGATACACCACCTATCGCCCAGTTTGTAACTACATTGCTTCTATCTGAGGTGTTTAAGAAAGAAAATAAAGATCCTAAGAGCATCAATACACCTGATATTTTAAACTGAATCGCTTGATTTCCAGAAAAAGCAACATATAAAACAGCAATACCTACTACAAGAAAAATCGTTGGTACCGAGTATCTTTTCAACAGAAGAGCAAAGTTTCCCATTTACATTTTAATTTAGAACACAAATCTAATATATTAAATTTATAAAATGAAAACGATATTGGTTTTTTTGAATGTTAACTTATTGTTACGCTTGATAAGATGACTACTTTTGATAAAACACAAAACTTGGAGTTCACACCAGATCAGCAAAATACACTTACACAATTTAACTTGTTCGATAAAAGTGAGCAGAAGTTTCCTGTGATGCTGTTAAAAGGATTTGCAGGTACAGGTAAAACAACGCTAGTAGCTTGGCTGATTTCATTATTTAGAAGTCAAAACAGGAAATTTAAGTTACTGGCGCCAACGGGTAGAGCGGCAAAAGTTTTATCCAGTTACACATCAGAATTAGCATTCACAATCCACAAACAAATTTATTTTCACAATGAAGATTCAGCTGGCATTAAAATTACGCTAGCGAAAAATTTGCATACCGATACTATTTTTTTTGTAGACGAAGCATCAATGATTTCCACCCGCACCGACGAGGAAGGGCGTTGTCTTTTTAGAGACCTATTGAATTATGTGTATACGGGAAAGAATTGTCGTTTAGTTCTAATCGGTGATACCGGTCAGCTACCTCCCGTCGGACAAGTTGAGGCATTTGCATTATCGGAAGAATATTTAAAATCCGAATACGCGCAATTGAGTGTTTATAGTTCGATTTTAGAACACATAGTTCGGCAAGATTTGGCATCATCAATTGTGAGGAATGCAACTGTTATTAGAAATGCAAACGATACAAATCAAACACTGTTTTCTATTCTTGATGTACAGACGCAACGGGTAGATTCTTTAGAATTTCAAGAAGAATTAGATGGGGCAATTTCAAAATATGGTTTAGATGAGGTAAAGGTTTTAAGTATTTCTAATAAACGAGTTTTAGGACTCAACGATGGAATTAGAAATAGGCTGCTGTATAAAGAAGATTTACTTGAAAAGGGAGATCGTATAATGGTTAATAAGAATAATTACCATTGGTTGAAAAATGATAAAGACATTGGATTTATTGCCAACGGAGAAATTTTAGAAGTTGAAAAAGTTACTAAAATTGAATCGCGCTATGGATTTTTATTCGGCCACGTACGCGTTTCATTTCTGGATTTTCCAAATAAAGAACCAATAGATGTTATACTGAATTTAAATTTGTTGTCTTCAAGTCTACTTCAATTAGACTTGAAG
>Ga0214923_10003108_pt1 | contig 21180 bp, 15 predicted proteins | sample LL1510_MetaG_FD_177993 | JGI IMG/M metagenome (GOLD analysis project Ga0214923, IMG submission 177993) | Freshwater microbial communities from Lake Lanier, Atlanta, Georgia, United States - LL-1510 | ecosystem: Environmental > Aquatic > Freshwater > Lake | place: USA: Georgia | collected...
CAGCAGGAGTTTTATCAACTGCCATATGATTCCATGTTATGCCACCAAATTCAAACAATCCGTTGTCTTTAATAAAATAAATGTTTGGATTCTTGATAACATCTAATACTGGAGATATTGCATCAATCCTATGCATATTATTTAGATTCATGTCATGATTGCCTAGAATAACAATTGTAGGAATTGTGAATCCATTAAAAAAATCTACAAGCATTTGAACTAGTTCTGGTGACATATCTAGTTTGCTATGCACAATATCGCCAGTAACTACAGCAACGCTATTTTCCGTTGCATGTGTTTCAATATGATCAAATAATGTTTCAAATACTTGTCGATATTCTCGATGCCGTTTCAATGTACGTATATGTACATCGGAGATATGAAAAATTTTGTCAATTTTTTCTAAAGGAGAATCTATTTGTTTTATGTCCATAACATGTCCATTTTGAGGGCCATAATGCCTTCAAAAGTTAATATATTAGTATTGTTGATGATTTCTGTAATTTGTTCAAAACCTAATTCAGCTGCATCAGCATTTTGAAGTTGTATAAAATAAACATTTAATCCTTCTGCCATGAATCGTTCTGCAATTTGTATGGCATTTCGAAGTGCATCAGCATCCAAGCAAATATAGATATCACGTACGCGTTTTTCAATGATTTTTTTTTGCAATGCCGGTTGAATAATTTTACCAAATAATGGAATTGCATTGCGTTTAATTGCAATTGCATCAAATGCACCTTCACACAGAATGATTGGCTGTGACCAATTTATTGTTAAATCAAATCCAACGATGTCTTTTGAAATTTTAGGATTCTTATGTTTTTGTTTGTCAGATTTATAAAATGCTCGCGATACAAAATAATTTAATTGTCCCGTATCATCGTAACTAGGAATAATTATTTTACCACCATATTCTCCATGCTCGCAATAACCAATTCGATACTTTAAAATATCTAACATGGTGACTCCACGTTGTTTTAGATAATGCATTGCATTGCGATAATCTGGTGTTGATTTTTTATGCCACAACGGTGCATAATGTTCCGGCAATGTGATTGCAGTTACCGTTTTTATTTCAGTGGAGTTTCGATATCGCGATGATTCAATTATCTTTGCCAGCTGTTCAAAACGTTCTTTAGGCAATCCTATTTGTTTAAACAAACTAGATATTGTTCGTCCTTTTTTATCAGAAATCCAACAATGCCATGGATTTTCTCCAGCTGTATTGGTATTGATGTCAATTTCTAATTTGGGTTTGTAATGTGAAGTAAATGGAGAAAAGAATGCAATATTGTTGCCGGAAGTAGATTTACCTTTACCTAAAACAGATTCTAATAATTGTAACAGTTTAAGGTTCTTCACAATTATAATATAAAGAAATTTCGTACGTAATCCAATTATATTAATAAATAATATATGTTAAGCACATACATTTCATTACTGGCTTAACGATTGAATCAATAAATTCTTCAATCTATTAATAAAATAAATTTCATTAATTTTCATAAATATATTAAATTTTTTTTAAAAAACAAACCTTAACCGAAGAAACGTTTCGGATCTGCTGGATGTTCTCCCAATTTAACACATTCCGTTAACCATTCTGCAGGTATATCTTTTTTTGCAACATGCACAATGCCTAATTTACGAGCATATGCTTCATATGTTGTTAGAGAAGTTTTTGACAAACGTTGATTTGGATTTTGAAACACCATGCGAATATCAATACCTGGATTTGATTGCAATACATGTTTCATCTTTGTGCGATCTGCAGTAGTCCAACGTCCTTTTGTTTCAATGTACATTGTAGCTCCGTTGCGTTTTATGAACACAAAATCTGGTGTATATTTTGCTTTGCGTTCCGGCACCGTATACGATAATGTTTCAGTTTCATAGCGAAGTTCATATTCAGTTTGTTTGATTCGTTCAGATATTTCAAGTTCTAAACCAGATTTATAACCATGTTTAAGTGCATTAGTTCGTTTAGAATTTGATGTGCTATGAAAATGATTTCGTTTCATACTTAAATATAAACTAATTTTATTTATTTTTTTTTAAATTTTAATTAAAATCAAACCAATCTGACAAATAATCAAATACAAACTTTTTAGATAGTATTACATATTTGTTAGTTGATGAATTCCATTTATAATATGTTAAGTTGGCTGTAAATTTACGGCCATTGTATATTGCTTGATATAGTGCATTGTAAAATTTTATAAATGCATCCATATTTGCACGTTCTGACTTTGTGCAGTTGTTGTAATATTTTTTTATGTACGGATCATATACTAGTTGATTGTATGCATTTTTCAATTGTTCTGCAGCACCTTCTTCATCATCGCCGATACCTTTTGAAAGAGGATTCCAACTACGATATTCTGAAAAATATTTTTCAGGATTTGTAACGATAACATAATACATATCATCTAATGCAGTTTGAAATTTATCATTTATTAGTTTTGCGTTTTTGTAGTTTGATAAATTTGATTGTTTGTTTATTTTAAAATCAACATGTACGTGAGTTATATGAGGATTTACGCCGTTATATGAGTGCCATCCTTTGCCTTCATTCCATATCAGTCTGTTGTAAATTAAATTTTCAATATTGTAAAAATATCTGTTTGTATATAAATAATCTGTTAATTGTTGCATTACAGGATCACCTACTCCTTTTTTTCCAAACCAATCGATTGCATTACCCGTTGCATGTTGTGACGTTGTATTAGAACCTGCAATTTTTCTATTACTCCAAATTTGTATGGAAGACCATTTATCTGCAGAAAATTGTGATTTAGATAATATGTCTTTTTTACAAAATTTTGTAAATTCTGTTTGTTCTGTAAGTAAATGTTTTAATACAATCATTGTTTTAAGTCTATTTTTTACCTATTTTTTTTTGTATGTCATCAATTTCTGTTGCTGTCATTACTTTCATGTTGTCTGCATTGTTAAACCAAGCATAATCGGCTTTAGTATCTGCTATATTGAATTCATCGGTTTTGGCTTTATACCAAATTGTGTTATCTTGTTGACGGTTTAAATACGTAAATCCATCAATATCCCATCGATCATACTGTTTATTATCATATCATTTCCAAGTAGATGCAGGTGTTGAACTAGATCCAGCGACGCCGCTACCATCAAATTCACCATTAATAAATTTACCCGCTTCTTTTGTTTTTGTAGAATCTTCCCATATGGTACCATTAACAAATTTTAAATTTGCATCAATCGTTCCTTCGTAATATGCGTTTTCTTTTTTTGTTGTTGCATCAAATTGTGAAATTTTAAATTGTTTTGTAGTATCTATGTTGCCACCCGTTTTAAAACCTTGGTATGTACGATACACAGTTTTACCACTACTGGTAAATTGATTGCCAATTGCATAATATTCGCCATCTTGCAATTTTTTATTTACATCAAAAGTACCTTTTTCATATTGGCCGTCGGATGCTGTTTTTGTTCCATTAGAAAGCCGATACGTATTAGTTGCTGCATCATACGTCCATGTTCCATCATAAATCCGGCCGTCGGTATATGTCATTTTACCAGTTACTGGATGTCCCTTTGTATTATTCCAAGTTCCGGTAAATGTATTACCATTTTTTAATACTTTATCAGTGACTTTTTGTATATCATCTTGTACATTATCGGTTTCTTCTTGATCTTCTGGGTCATCTGTTATATCATCCTCGTATCCGAGGGTGGCTACCGCCGTTACTCCAGGAAACTCATTTTTTGCAAAGTCATACCAAGCTTTCGGAGGCATTGGAAGTTCTGGTTCATTCTTTCTATACCATTTCAGATCGCGATTGTCGATTCTATGTTCTATTAAATTTAGCATCGATTTCATGCTCTTAACTGTTGCAGTCCCTACCAAAATACGTAAGTTATCTGTATTAAGGGCATCACTTTGATTACGTCCTTGGTGGGTAGCCATATATTTAAGCAGTGTGTTTTTCGTATTCATTACAAGTACAGTAACGCGATATCGTTCACCTAGTTGTTTGACATTTCCATGTAGATAGTAATATGCAGATATAAATTCAATCTGATCAGGGTCATCTAAATTCGGAGCATACTCAATATCCGGTGCTGTTGCATATTTACCAACCGGACCAACATCTTCTTTTTTACTTTTTGGATCACCTCCTGACACATTACATGCTGCTTCCACAGCTTCGGATAATCTTGATTCTGGTAATCGTTTTGTAACAACTGCAAATACATGATCCGCACCACATTTTTTTGCTAATTCAAACTCTTCTTTCTTAGTTCTTACTATTTTAGATAAACCTTCTGTTAATAGTGTTTTCTTGATAATGTGTTCTAAAATTGCACCGGGTTTAAATTTAGTTGTTATTTTGTTTTGTTGTGACGGTGGTATTAATGCATGTTTAATAATATTTTCCAACAATGCATCTTGTTGACTTCGTTTTAACATCAATTGCCGGATAGCAGCTTCTATTCGATTACTCATAGCATCCTTTTTTATAATTACCAATCAATCATTACTAATTTGTTGTTCCAAACCATAATGTTATCAGTTTTAAAATCTAAATCCAAATCTAAATTAGAAATTCCTGTTTTTTGTACATCTCGTTGCAATGCCCGTAAAAAATTAACAAAACGAACATCTGTATTGCGAGCACCATCGGCATCTAAATAATCAAAAATAGAAACTTCCCCACCTTCACTACGCGCGTAATTTTTATATTTTTCAACAAATTGATCAATATTGTCACGTTGCATTCCTGATAAATCCGATGCTTTTGCCATAACGTACATGTTGTTACCATCAACATAATATACAGGAATAAACGTTGAAAATTCTGAATATCTATCAACAATTAGTTCTGCAACTTGATATTCATCTTGTTCCGTTGTTATTTTAAACAATTTATCTTCACCATCAATTTCATACACACGACCATTATCTCCTTGCCCAAACAATCTAAATTGTTTGCTACGTATTTTTTTCAAAATGCGCTGCAAATCATCATCAGTCATTTCATGAATAAGTTGTTTCAATCGAATCATTATTATCCTTTAGGCAAAACATTGGCATCTAAATCTAATCGTATCAAAAAATTCATATCAACATCGCTGCGTTTACGTACGGGTTGTGCTAATTTTGCAATTGCTACCATTTGTCCGGCATCATTATACAATCCAATTGTTGTGATATACGGAGAAAATGCACTACTAGTTGCAAATGTACGATACGTAGAATCATCATCTGCTGTCAATGTTATGTTAGTAGACATATTAAAATCGCCAGCATCTAATTTTGTTACAACATTTAATTCATAAATTGTAACAGTGCTTCTATAAGATGCAGTAAATGGTGTTAATAATAAATCATTGATTCGATAATCTGCAGATGAAAAAACAATGATTCCATGTTTTGCAAAAACGTTTCCTACATATGGTGTTTGCAATGCAGTTCCACCCTCACTACGGTCCGATAACGCACTTATCTGCGACCCGGATAACGCGTTATTAAAGATTCTTATTTCATCTAAATAACCTTGTAGATTCAAACTATAGGGGCTAAAACCACCAATTTTTAATGAGTCTTTGTTATCAATTCTGGAAGATGCCGTTAACGGCGAATTATAAACTCCTAATAACGTGCTAGATGCAGATGAATGTAATACGCCATTAACATACATTTGCAATGAACTTCCTGTTTTTTGGCAAACAACATGTGTCCAACTTGATGTAACATATGTAGACGAAGTAATTGTTGTTTTGTATGATGTACTTCCTTGTGTCGTAAATACAAGTTGATTGCTACCACTCAATTCGATGCGAAATGGAAATGTAGGTGTCGTGCTTTGTGATGCTTTTGTTGCAATTAATTGATTTGCAGAAGTAGTATTGCCGCCGCTAATAAAAAACGATACAGCATAATCATGATCTCGGTCATACAATCCATTTAATTCAGATTCAATATATCCAGATCCTGAAAAATATGCAGCCATTCCCAATGCACGTTGTTGTCCAGACGTTGTAACAATACCCGGTACATATGTAACGCCCGAGCTAATATATGTTGTTCTAGATGCATCAAAATATTCATTGAAACCTTCATACCATTTTGCATCAGGAATAATTAAACTGGTATTGTATGCTGAATCAATAATATTTCCATACCGATCACCATAAAATGATCCAGACACCGATGACGTAAATACGAATGATGCAGGTTTTATTCCTTCGCCAATTCGTACTTGTGGTATTGATAAAATAGAAGCAGTTTGAAACAATGCTTTTTTTGTGCGTATTAAATTGGTAGGTCCATATGTTTTTGCAGGATCAGCTTTGTGTTTATAATATAAATGATTTACAGAAAAATACGTAACACTTTGTAAACTGTCATCTACGTTCTTTGCATCATTAAATGTTAATTCACTACCCAAAGCAGGTAACACTTCAATATCTGTATATATTCCTTGTAAAGGCAATGCGCTTGAAGTAGCACTACCTGAATATATAGTCCAAGATTTATAAGCAGGAAATGGTGTAATTGCTACATCGGACATATCAATTTTTTTAAAAACCGATGGATATGTTCCTTTGTATGCGTCTTCTTGTTCTTGAATTTTTGATTGTGCCATATAGTAAAAACCCTGCTACATTTAATATAAATATAACAGGGTTTAAATCAGTGTAATTTTAAAAATCTAATTTGACTCGTATAAGAGCTTCTCGTTGAAATGATTTCAATAACGGTTTAGAAAGTTTCGCTACTGCTAACAATTGTTGACTATCATTGTACAATCCTACCGTAGTAATATATGTTTTAGGATCACCAACAAATGTTGATTGTGCTAATTGACCAACGCTTCCCGTTACATATGATGGATTATTTGAAAAATTATATTCTGCATTTTTAATTCTTACAAAATAATGTGTACTAGTAACTTTTTCAGAATTCCTTGCAATAAATCCATATGGGTCAGAAGTTGTAGGATCAGTAAATTTTCCAGAGCCAGATATTGAATGATACAACACAAAATGATTGTTTCCTTCAGAACTTGAACCAGTATTTGTTGCAAATCCTAATTGTTGATCAAGCATCTTGCCATCTAAAATCAATGTACCATAATCTGGATATGCTAATCCATAATACGTTGGTGCCGTTGGTTTATAAACTCCCGAATTAATAGATCCAGAAACAATATTATAAATTTTGCCCGAATCGCCAATTTTAGGTGATGCTAAAGAAGAATCATCAATAAGTGTTACTATACTAGAAGTTGCATGCAATGTTACAGAACCAGTTGCATTTGTAGCTCTATTTGCAACGCGTTGCAATGGAATTTCAAAATTGCCTGCATCTAAACGTTCTTTCATTCTGTTACGTTTAAAGTTTACAACGTAAATATAATCTGTACTGCCAGATCCTGCTGTTGTAAACCGCGTATCAGTTGGTGGCAATAAAAGTTGACGATATTGAGAATAAACAGCTTTTGATGGAGAATCATTAAGTTGTCCTTGTGAATCGGATCCACTACCCAATGCATGACCAAATGCTAATGCAAATTGTACTGCAGCACCATCTGCTGTAGGTGTGTCTTGATAAACATCAACATAATATCTACGTTGTGTGGTAGTTTGTGTTGATGCAGTAAAATATGTAGTTAAACTTGCTAAATTATCACTCCACATACCTCCCGTTACAACTTCCGTTTGATTGGAAATAATATCATTTGCTGAATCAAATTTTGTATACGTTCTACCATTACGGGCTAATATCTGTGATTGTGCTTGTTCTGCTACAATTTGATTAGCAAGTTGTTGAGCTAATTGTCTTACTTGTTCATTTATTGTAGAATCAGTAGCATTAACGTTAGTTGATCCGGCATTAGGAGTAGTTTGAGATGCCGGAACATTTATAGCAGAAATTCTTGGTACTCCGCCAATTCTAGGTTGTTGTTTTAATTGTGCAATGAATTCATTCATTTTCATATTTTTTTCCATTTATATTGTTGCAGTAGTTGCTTTTTTAACTGTTAAATTAATAGTAACACTTCCGCCGGTTTCATTAGCAATTACAGTTACTGTTGCAGTTTTATCAGACAACAATTGTGTTTTAGCAATAATGCGGAATTCAAATCCGGCAACTGCAATGCTTTGTGCATCTTCATTGTCCCCAATAAAACGAGGTGTAGTTGGGAGCACTGAATTTTGTAATGCTCGAGTAACTTGTATGTCAGCAACCGTAGAATCAGACAATATTGCTGTATATCCTAATGTTGCATTACCACCTCGGAAATTGCTTGTATTAGGAGCAATAATTGTAGAATCACCCGGAGCTGCTAATGTAATTGTAGTATTGCCTACAGTTACAACAGGTATATTAGTTGTTTGTTTTGGCAAAGTAACTAATTTATATTTTAATGCTTGAGTTTCATCCGGAATTGCTTCAGTAATTGGCATATTTTCAATGATTGTTCCATAATATGCAGTACCAAGTGGATGATCTGGATTCCATAATGAATAATCAATTTCATCATCTCCTACCGCAAACTGCGTAATATTAAATGCGTTGCCGCCTCGTGCTAAAAGTTCACGGCCTTTTAATGTTAAAATTGCGTCTATTGTAACGCTTGAATTGTCTAAATATCCCATATGTTTTTACCTTATTTAATATAAATATACATGTTGTAGTTTTTATGGTTAAACTAATCTAAAACTTCCTCGTGCATTATCTTGATTTTGATATATCAATTGATTTGGATTAGCTGTTTTAAATTCTGCTACAGGGCCGCCATCGACAGTTTGTGTTGAACTTATGTTGAAATCGGGGGAAGTCATTTTAGCACCAAAATAACGTTGATTTCCAATTCCACGTGGTAAATAATCTTGTACTTCTGCAAAACTACCCGTAAATTTACGTTGAACATTTATTCCGTAACTAGAAGACCCATACGTACCCAATCCATAAATACCAATTGTTCCAGAACTAGTAATTGCACTGACACTTGCTGAAACATAACGCAATTCTGATGATATGCTACTAGTATAAGTTGGTTGAAACACATCACTTAACCAATATGGAGTTGATGCTGTTATATAAGTACTTCCAGATTTAATTAAATACGTATTTGAATAAGTAACGCCATTATATTTTTTTGCAGTCGATGCAGTTAAATACATTTGCCATTGGTCATCATCTTGAGCCGTAATTGTTAAAACTTTTGCATCCGTTTCGCCTAAGTATTGTAAATAATCTCCAGATGCTGTAACTTTAGAATTTGAAATCAATGAATTATAACTACTATCAAATCTAGTTAAATTTGGTAAAATTTTATCTTTGCTTCGTTCTAATACGTTTGGTTGTATTAGTATTCCTGTTAATTTATGTGCACGTGCTGGAAGTAATTGATCTAATTGTCGAAAAAATGATAAATCAAACAACGTAAACATGTTGATATATGCATTTATATCGTTTCGATTTGCATATTTTTTCCAATATGTTTGTGCTGCCTGTATTAATTTTGGATATGACTTTGAATCTGTTTCTCCAGGATCGCCAATATATTGATCTAAATTAACAAATCCTAATTGTGCAATAACATCTTCATCAATCATTGATTGTGGAGAAAAATATACACCTAACTTTTTGCTATCTAACGGTGCTTTATCAAATTGACTGCGTTCTGCACGAGTTTTTACATCTAAACTACCAACTAATTCATTTTGTTCAATTCGTATTTTATTGTCATCAAATGTTCCGGCACCAAGTGATGGTGCATCATAGTATTGAGTTTCTTCATATGAATCATACGGAGTGTTTAGTGACCAACCAGCAAATGATGCCGAAATAGTTGAAGCTTTTGGTTGTATGCCTGATAAACTACTCGTTAATGCGTGATTTATTTTTTGATTGAGCGGTAATCGAAATATCAATTCGGAATATGCATCTAAATTTGCATTATAAGCTCCTGGAGCTTTAACATGATTATCAAATGCAGAATCTTGTAAATTAGAAGACCATAATCGCAATTCTTGTAATTGCCCAACAAATCGATTTGCACCCGTACTAGTTCCGCCTAATACGATTGACCCAGTTGCACCAAATGATGCGGTTGCAGATGACGAAACTGCAGCAACAATTTTACCATATTTAGATTTTTTTGTAATTAAATTTAAATTAGTACCATTTGTTTTTACCATGGTAGTTAACCATTCGTCATTGTATAATTCAATTAATCCGGATCCGGTGCCGTTAATTTTCATTACACCTTTATTGCCGCTATTAAATTCTAATGTTACTGCATTTGAGCCTATATTAAGCAGGTTCATCGTAGTTGGAATAGATGGATTTGCTACAACATCATCTGGTCTAAAACGAAGTTCTACGGTATTAATTGACTGTGAATAATTTACTGTAACTGTTCCTGCCGTACTACCACTCAAATCTAATGCATAATCAAAATTGTATTTTTCATATATCGGAGCTCGATCTAGTCTAGGCCCTCCATATTCATTGATACTTATAATTGATTGAGGAATTCCATAACAAGCTAATAATGCTTGTATGCTTCGTTTAGTTCCTTTTGATTTAAGTAATAATGGTAAATTGTTAACAATGCGACGCCAAACGGCATACGTTGTATTTTGTCCCGACACGGCAGGATCGCCGACACTGACTGAACCAGTTAATGGTATTCCGGCAGAATTAGTGCCCAATACATATTCCCATAATTCTTGATTTTGTTTTCCGTTAGTTAAAGTCCAACCAAATTGTTTTGCTACAGAATACAACAATTCATTTGGCATACCTAATTTAGGATTTTCTTCTCGTTTATGAATTAACGATGCATGATGTATGTATGTATATAAAATATCATAATGTTGTCCTAACATGTATACAAATGATGTGAAATTGGTATTACTTGTATCTAATGTAAGAAATTCTGGTATTGTATATACCAGTGCATTGATGTTTGATTTATCATATAATGATGCTGTTTGTAATAAATTGTTATACCAACTTTTAAAAATTGAACTTGTTGTTGAAGTCAATATGTATGGTTTAGTATTTGTTGTTTTTGGTACTGGTTGTATGTAACTACCTGTTAATTCCGCAACATTAAATGTTTCATTAGGAATATTGTATGTAGTTAACATTGAAGATGATTCGTAATACAAATAATTTTCAAAATTATCAAATCCACTGATTAAATTGGTTTTTAATACGGTAAAATCTTGTGCATTAGTAGTAGCAGTGCTACCAGATAATGTTGCAACAAACGCGCTTTGACTTGTATAATATTCAATTAAATCTAATTTGTATTTGAAATTTTTTAAACGTTCGGTTGCTGAACTATAAAATACAAAATTATTGAAATCTGAATAATCAATATTTAATTTCATTCCAGATAAACTTCCAGAAAAATATGTATCAATTAGTTGCTGCGATGTTTGTGTTGTTGAACTTAATAGATCTGTCCAATTTTTTAAACCAGTTTCGGCAGATGTATTATAAATTGCATTTGCTTGCCAATTTGGTTTTGCTAATGATTTAAATGTACGTAATGAACCTTTTGATGCAATATCAACGGTATCAATATATGTTGGTTTTTGTTCTTCTACAATCCAACATTTAAAATCTACTACAAAATTTTGAGGTAATGGTTCATAAAGTTTAACATATAAATATTCGCCAATTACAACACTATTAACAAATAGTACACATTGATTTCTACTAAAATTTAATAGATATGTTTTATAAATTTCAGTTCCAGTTTGATTTACATTTTGTATGTAATTTGTAATTTGACGTAAAAATTCAGGATCTTCATCATCAATTGCACGTAAACGAATTTCCGTACGATCTGGAGATATTTCATCAATTCGTAAATGTTGTCGTTCATAACTACCAATTAAATTTTTAAAAAAATTAATAGCAATTCTAAAATTTCCAGAAGTTAATTTGATTTTTTTTAATTCTGAAAATATATCAATTGCAATTGGATTAATTATTGGAATTGTTTTGTTAGTTGATTTATCAATATACTGTGGAATTTTTTTTTCAAGCTGAATTTTATGATTTCCAGTAATCCATGCATCATCAACATAAACATGTAATTCTAATCTACAATCATCTGCAGAATTAACAATATCGGTATTAAAAAATATAGGCTGTTCCGTTGAGTAAGATACGGTATCCAATTTAACTCGATCTATACGAGTTGCAGATATTGATTTGTTTGTAGATTTTATTTCATTGATATTTTTATACTGATTAAGCATTTATCTCCTGATTCCAAAGATCTACATTTTTACTTGCATCAGTTATCACCCAATATGATTGCAATGCATTGATGGTATGATACTCAGTATCATTATCTTGTCCAGCTTTTGCACCAATTTGAAATTGATCTCCAATTTCAAACTCCAAATTTGGAATAACAATATCAATTTCTAAATTTTGAACTTCATAAAAATTTATTGATCCAGGTATGGTAGAATATACATTTGAAGTATTTTCAAAAGTACGAAACGTTCTATCCAATCCTTGTTCCGATGCTCGTATTAAAGAAAAATATGCAGTTCCATATCCCGAAGGAGCATCATAACGATGTTGTAATTTGATTCTAAAACGCAAATCTATACCAGAATTTTTAAGTTCTTTTGAAATAGTATATGAATTTGAAAATCTTTGTGATATACCATCTTGTACTTCACCAAATTCAATTCCAGAATAGTCTCCTATAGGAATTCGTTGATCGGATGCAGGACGATATCTTGCAAATACGGTATCTTGTAAATTTAAATCTAAATCTAAATTTAAATTAGTTAATTCTTCATTTATTTGTACAGGGAATTTGTAATAGTTAAATTGTGTATCTAAAACACGCTGCACAGATTTAGTAGTTATTTGATTTGTTGTTGGTTCTATAATTAATAACGGATTGTTATTAACACCTTCTTGCAGTGCAATGTTACCATTTTCGTTTCTAGGAACAACATTAATGTTATTTGAAACATATGTTAATCCTTGTTTTTGATATTTAATTTGAAATTCAGTTGTAATTGAATCTTTAATTATAGAAATTGATTGTTTAACTGAATTTGCTACGTTTAATAAACGATTGTTGTCTACATTAACCATTATTTTCTACCTAACTACTTTAAAATAAATTTGGTCGTTGATATACTGTTCCATAAATCCATCTACTATTTTAAGATTTAAACGATAATTGCGTTCTGGCATAAATCCGTTCATATCTAAATAAATGAAATTACTAGTATTATCACAACTTACTTTAGTATAAATATCATCAAACGGAATAATGACTTCATCAGTCGCAGCATCCGAAATTGAATAATATGTAGTAGTTGGTAAATGTTTAACAGTTTGTATAGGAAATAAATTTGTTGGAGATTTTCTAGGATATTTATCTCGACCATAAATTCTTATTTTTGCAATCTCTGTATCTTTGTATGTTGGTTTAATGTTTGTATATACAACATATGATTCCGTATCAATGTTTTGTAATGATCCAGTTGCAAAATTACTATCATCCCAATACATAGTTAATCTAGGAACATATATTGTATGAGTTTCTCTACTAAAAAATCTTATATATCCTGCAACATTAGTATTAGATTCATCTGCATCTGAAAATTTCAATAAGAAACCATTATTAGCAATTGTATGGCCACCGCTGCCGCTTTTCCAAAGCAAAACAGCTTCAGTAACATCCATATTAATATCAGTTGGCCGATATGAAAATCCTTCTGCTTCTTGAAGTCCTGGTTGATAAAAAAATACTTGATTAAAAAATCCAGCATTAAAAACTCCAGAACCTGATTGAAACAACCAACTGCCGCCTTTACCAGATCCAGTAGCATACAAGCTTGAACCATTTATTTGCACGTTGCTGCCAGATATCCAGCCGGTACCACCGTATGGAGAAAATGACCAAGATGCATGAGGTTCTGCCCAACTAACTCCATCTTGTGTTGCCGTAGTCGACGATAAAAATCCAGTACCATTAATCCATGGCTGTGCAACAATCTTTGCATCAATTGAATATTCAGCTGGTAAATTTTTTGCATGTGTCGTATACAATTGCAACATAAATTTGCAATCATTTGCACTTAATGAATATTTTGCTAATACTGCGTTAATTTCATTTAAATCAAATTTGATTAATGCTCTAGATTTTAAATAATTAGAACCATCTGTATTTAAACGTTTCCCTATTTCTAAAATTTCATCTAAACCTGTGTTATAATATTCAGCTGATTCGTATAATGTTGCATCTTTTTCTGCATAAAATATTCTGAACATATTATCCTATTTTTTTCACTGTTAATCTAGGTGGTGTATTATAACTAGTAACAGTTGATATAGATGAATTTGACGGATTGACCCATACTCGATAATATCCTGGTGCTGAGATATATTCAACAACTATTCCAGTTACGGTTTGATCATTTGTACCCTCAACTGATTTATAATCATTGAATAATGATACTAATGAAAATGCGCCGCCGGTACTAGCACCAGTTACTAATTTTATTAATATATCAACATCTGCACCTAATCCGTTCAAATAAACCTGAGAAATAAATTCATAATATCCAGGTTGTTTTATATAAACCGCTGCAGTAGTTAATCCAGAATTAACTAATTCAAAGAATGATGAAGATGTATTATAATCAGTCGTATTAAATCTAATGTTATTATCTGTACTATTTGTCAATGTTACGTTGTTGATACTATTTGAAAATCTTGCAACTGGCATACTAAAATTAGATGCTGTATATGCAATTTGTGCTTGTGATGCAAACGATGATGTTCCAAACAATGACCCCGTAAATGAACCAGTTGCACTTAAACTTGCCGTTAACATCATAAACGATGCAGTTGCAGTTACAATTGAACTTCCAGTAATTGTTATTAAATTTGCAATGCTACTAGAAATAGTACCAAATTGTCCTAATGATCCAGTAATGCTACCACTTACATTTCCTGTGACATTGCCACCAATTAAACTGCCAGTAACATCTCCTTTTAATGAACCAGTTATTGAAGTAAAGTCTGCACTAGTTCCAACAACATTACCCGTAACATTACCCGTTAAATTACCTACAACTGCCGTAGTAGATATATTAGGAACAGATAACATATTGGTATTAGGATTATATTCAAACCCAGTGTCTGCTTTAAGATTATTAGGTCCGGTACTATTGTTTGTAAATACTATAAACCGATTTGCATTTGTTGAATCTAATTGTATTTGAGCATTTTCGGCATTAGTTGCATACGATGCCGTTCCATTTAACGATCCAGATAATGATCCAGTAAATAATCCATTAATTGATAATGTACTATTTGGGGTTGCTATTGAACTACTAAATGATTGCAATCCAGTAATTCTAGTTGAAAAAGAAGCCGAATCTAATGGATAATTAACGGTATTCAATGCCAAACTAGCTGAAAATGAAGCAGAATTAATTAAATACGAAGTATAATTTGCAGCAATACTAGAACTATTTGCGACGATGCTCGATGAAAATGAAGCTGATACATTTAAGAAGCTACCACTCAACGTGGCAATGCTTGCACTATTAATTATTATGTTTGCAGAAAATGATGAAGAATTGGTTAAAAAACTTCCACTCAAAGTGGCAATGCTTGAACTATTTGCGACGATGCTCGATGAAAATGAAGCAGAATTAATTAAATACGAAGTATAATTTGCAGCAATACTAGAACTATTTGCGACGATGCTCGATGAAAATGATGCTGAATCAATTAAATACGAAGCATAATTTGCAGCAATGCTTGCCGAAAATGATGCTGAATTTAATAAATAATTGTTTTGGTTTGCGGCAATGCTTGATGAAAATGATGCTGAATCAATTAAATACGAAGCATAATTTGCAGCAATGCTTGCCGAAAATGATGCTGAATTTAATAAATAATTGTTTTGGTTTGCGGCAATGCTTGCACTATTTGCAGCAATGCTTGCTGAAAATGATGCTGAATTTAATAAATAATTGTTTTGGTTTACAACAATACTAGAACTATTTGCAGCAATACTTGCTGAAAATGATGCTGAATTAATTAGATATGAAGTTTGATTTGCTGCAATACTAGAACTATTTGCTGCAATACTAGAACTAAATGAAGCTAAATTTGCAAGATATACACTACTTGTCCATGCTGTAAAAGAAGCCGTTGTTAAAAACTCCGGAGTTATTGATATTGTTAATGTTTTTGTTGATGGGTTTGTTGTTAATGCAATATCATTTCCTGCAGTTAATGTAATAGTATCTGTTGCATTACTAGCAACAATAGCACTTTGTCCGGTTACTGCAAACGTTGTAAATGAACTACCCGAATAAACACCAGATCCAGATACATTTCCATATAATGCTGCAGACGCAGTATAATATAATTGTCCAGTTCCTGTATCAATTACAACTACATTATTTAAATTTTGTTGCGATGTTGCAGGAACAAATAAACTATTAGTAACTGTTAAATTGCCATTAATGTTTTGATTTCCTAATACATTAACAGAACCCGTAATATGTACATCGCCAACTTCAAATCTGTGACCGGCTAAACCAGCAATATATGAAATTCCCGAATTTGGAATAGTTTCTTCAATATGATTGGTAAACAAACTATATCCCGAATTAACTTCTATATAACCGTTAACGAATTGATTACCTACAAATGTATTAGATCCCGTTGTTGCAACTGAACCACTAAATACTTCTAATGCAGTTGATCTATTAGCAAATGATGCTGAATTATTTTGGTATGATGCAGTGAATGATGTGAATTGTGTTTCGCTTGCATAATACGTATCTAAACTAGAACTAAAAGATTCTAATGCCGTAATTCTTGAGGAATTAGATGCAGAAACATTTAAGAAACTACCACTTAACGTAGCAATGCTTGCACTATTAATTATTATGTTTGCAGCAAATGATGCTGAGTTTGTTACGAGATTAGCAATTCCGGAACTAAATGATGCTGATGTTGATAAATAACTAGATGATAATGTTGCAATGCTAGAACTATTAATAATGATTTTAGAAGCAAATGATGCAGAATCAATTATATAATTGTTTTGATTTGTAACAATACTAGAACTAAATGAAGCTGAATCAATTAAATATGAAGTTTGGTTTGCTGCAATGCTTGAACTATTTGCGGTAATTCTAGAAGAAAATGATGCCGAATCAATTAAATATGATCCACTTAAAGTAGCAATGCTTGAACTATTTGCGGTAATTCTAGAAGAAAATGATGCCGAATCTACATTGTAAGTAAACGGACTTCCGGTTATCTCATAATTAGTACCAACTGTATTTATAATGATATTTGGCCCGGCAACTAAACTTACATATGATGCAGTTATTGAATGATTTGACCAACTTGAAGTTCCTAAAAGGCTAGCAGTTACTCCTTGAGTAACAATTAGTGATCCGGTAATTTTCATTGAACCAGTTAATTGTACCGATTCAGTAATTGCACCGGTAAATATATCATATAAATCAGATACAAAACTTGCTGAAATTAAACCGCCAGCAACAATTTGAGCACGATTTGATGATAGTTTGCCCATAATAAATGATCCTTTTTTGTATAAATATGGAATTAGTAATTAATTACACGTCCTTTTATATCTTTATCTGGAAACTTAATTTCAAAAATACTAGGATCTAACGAAGGATAAATAACTCCATTTTTTGTAGCTGAAGGCAGATCATATATATTGCCTGAATAATTTTGTGAAGTATCATATAAATTATTAAATGTTACATTTACTACAGATTGTACTCCTTTGATATTTCCTAATAAATTTGTAACATCTGATTTCATAATTGGTTGATTAATTTGCCAGCGATCAATATTGAAATATGATTTAACAGCATCAATACATTTTAATAAAACTTCATTGCTATTATAATTAGATAACACTGTTATTTCAAATTGTACGCCAATATTAATTACAAATGCATCTTTAATGTTTATTGCATCAGTTAATATACGATAATAATTTAAATAATTTTTTAAATTTTCTTTAACTGCCTGATTAAGTGCAATAAGTTGTTTGTTTTGATTGAATCCTAAAATATACAAATTCATTGCCAATGGATTTGCAATTTTAGTTTGTTCAAATTCTTGTTGTGAAATTTGATCATCAGGAACAATATATGCTTTTGCAACACTACCAAATTTTGCCGGCATTGAATAAACACGAATAATATAATCATCTCGCGTTACTAAACGATTTTGTGTAGCAAAATTTCCCAATGCATTGTTTTTAATGTCTTCTAATGTATCTGCAGTTTTAGCCCCAACAGCTGGATTAACATTTGTTACTGCTACTGTGGATTTGATAAATGTAGTTGTTCCTACATTAATATTAGAATTGATATCATCTGTAAATTGTATAGATACTATATTAGTTAATACACCTGCAGGTACATTATCAACAATACCATTTCCAACCGTATATGTAACAGTTAGTGTGGTATTTGATGGTGCTTGACCATATGTTTTAGTATACAAAAAATTTGATGGATCAATATTTACATCTATATTTTGGCGCAAAGCTGCCAATCCATTTCCTACATTAGTTGGATTTGGAATAATTTCTTGATCATTATTATCAGAAATACCAGAACCAAATTGCATTTCTAAACGATTATCGCTACGTAAACGCGTAACAAATCGTTTTGCAGTTTTACGCAATTTTAATAAACTAGGAGAACCTGATCGATATTGTGATAATTCTGGATCATTTTCTGCTAAATTTGGAACTTCTTCAAAAATAGTATCTTGTGCTAAGTATGGAACTTCATGCCATTTATCACCATCAGATTCCGTAACAGAAATAATTTCAATAATGTTTGATTCTGGTAAAACTACTTTATCATATGCAATAGCGTTAGTAAATGTAAATGATGTAGTTTTTACATCTCCAGATACTGCCATTACTTGTTTTTTCAACAAATAATAAGTTGGTAATTTTGTAGTTGGATCAGATTCATATATTGTTATTTCGGTTGTATTAATTGACGATGAAAAAGAAAAATCAATTGAATCCAATGTTCTAAAAATAGATGCACCATTGTTTTGTTGAACTCGCATACCTGGTTTGATTGATAATGCATAATCAAAATCTGGACGTACGTTTACACCAGTGCCAACAGCAGGAAGTAATTGATACACATCCAATGTAACGTATGCAGGTACAACATTTTTTGGTTGATATCCTAAATTTTTTGCAATATCAAATATATTGGATCGTTCAGATGCTTGATCTAATAATGATTCTCGCAAATTAACATCCATGTAATATGATAAAACATCACCTACATATGCTGACATTTCTAAAAACAAAGAACCAGGTGCTGATTGATTAAAATCAGTGTATGTTGTAGGAAAATACTGTTGTGCAAAATCAATTAAATTTTTTCTAAATTGATTAAAATCTTTGCCTAAATATGAAATATCTTTTTTTGTTTCCATGTTTTCCTTAAGGCGTAATTGCCAACGTTCCATTTTGATTAACACCTAATGTTAATGTTTTTTCCTGAGCATCATATGTTGGTCTGAATGTTATTGTAACGATAACATCGTAAATTAAATTAGGATCATCGTCTGTTGTTTGTACATCAATGTTTATTAATTCAATATCAGGTAACCATTGATTAATTGGAGCTGTTATATAGTCAACAATATCTTGTTTTATTTCAGATGTATTTGGTTGAAATATAATTTTTAATAAATCTGTACCAAATGTTGGCAACATAATACGTTCGCCTTTTCTTGTTAATAACAATGTTTTTAACTTAGCAAATTCCTGTTCAATACTAGTATATGTTGAATCAAATACAGCAACGCCGTTAGCTCCCAACGAAACACCTAACGTAGATACATTGGTTGTTCGAATAACATCAGCAGCAACAACAACTTGATACCCCATTACATACCTTTCTTTTTGTTAATTGCTTGCATTAATGCTGAATAATCTCGAGTCATTGCTTGTTGCACTTCTTGTGGAACTTCAAATGTTTTACCCGTTTCGGGGTCTTCTATTACTTTTGGTGCTGTAGGTGCAATGCCCATTGCTTCGCGCATATTTTGTCGCATTGTTCCAAAATCAACTGCATTCTGCGAATTCATTCGAATTTCTTCAATGCCTTCATTCATTAAATCTCGAAAATTATTCATAGCCAATGGTTCTTGTTCAAATAAACTATCCGTTTCATTTAAAACAGAAGCCCATTTATTGTCAGTAAATTGTACTTTGTTTTTAGATTGTTGAATTGGTTTAGAATTAATTTGTATAGGTGTTGTTGTTTTTTGTTCTTGATTTATTTCTGTAATTGTAGATTGTAAACCTTCCCGAAGAATTTCAGTTAATTCTTCTTTTACAACTTCTCGCACGGCAGTTTTAAGTGCTTTTATCAATGTTTTTGAATCCATATGAATACTTTTATATAAATATTGTGTTTAATAATTTATGCCCGGAGGCCATTTTTCATCTGTTAATTTTGGTCCATAAAAAATTAAATTTTGCGTATCAACATAATAATCACCTTGTTTTCCAATGTCATTAGATGGAGGACCTTGTTGTTGTATTACTGTGCTAGGAGCTTCTCGTATATTAGATAATACATCCAATTGTTGTGAAATTAAATCTTGTATAACGTTAGCGCGATTCAATAAATCAGATTCCGATACATTGATATCTTGATAAAATTTTGATGGAAATAAATCATTGTAATTTGTTATGTTATTTGCATCTACTTCTCCAATTTTAGGTATAACAATTTCTGGTATATCTCCGTTGCACGAACTATTTAATTTAGATAATGCTTCTCGTATAGGGGGCATTATTAATGGTGGCAATTTGTTTATTAAAGAAATTGGATAATTAGCCAATTGATTAACACAAGTTAATGCATTAGTAATTGTAGCATTTTGTATTTCTTGAAGTTGTTGTGCAATAAATAGTGGTGCAGTAGCAGGATTAGAAAGTTGTGCAACCGTTATTGCAGTTTTTATTCCTTGTGCAATATTGATTACGGTTTTTGTAGTATTAACAACTTGTTGTACTTTAGGAACTAAAGCCTGTACTTGTTGAATTTGTTTTTGTATGTTTTCTAGAT